>ERZ1034873.284-NODE-284-length-30143-cov-95.242256_pt1 | contig 30143 bp, 48 predicted proteins | sample MGYA00520689_ERZ1034873 | MGnify/ENA primary metagenome ERZ1034873 (study PRJEB33766, sample SAMN09781722) | gut metagenome | biome: gut microbiome | host: Homo sapiens | place: Madagascar | study: EMG produced TPA metagenomics assembly of the PRJNA485056 data...
AAGTTATTATATACTTGGATATGAGGTAAATATGAATGAAAAAATTAAAAATTTTTTTGTCGGTATTGGCAGTGCTTTTACTCTCATTGGCTCAATTATTCTCGCAATCTTATGTCGGAAAAACCGACAAAGAACTGATACAGATGTTGGAACAAGAATTGAAGACGCAGGAACAACTTGCGAATCAGCAAAAAGAACAACTGAACAACTTGCAGAAACAACTGAATCAGCAATTAGAACTGAACAAGACATTGAACAAACAACTGAACAACTTACAGATTCAATTGTCACTAGCCAACGAATCTTGGCAGAACTCAGAAAAAGACAATCTGAAAAATAAATTTATTGTTGGAACTTTGTCCTTTTTTAGCGGATTTGTTGCTGGGTCAACAACTGTTTATTTGGGCTCAAACGCCCAATAGACATAACATCCTATGGCAGAATGTACCACAACGTTTTCGCAATTATCCTTTACGCTCCACTATAACTACTCTTTTGTCCCTTTTATTCTAGGAGCATTACAAAAATTATTTACTTGCTATGAAATCAACTTCTTTTCCGTATACTTTAATGGCAAATAAAACAACTGATACTGTACCATTCATTACAGTGTCGTGATTTCCGTCAACATAATTGATTCCACAGCAAATTCCTCTTTTGCCTTCATATTTTTTACAAAACTGTTCCAAAGTATATTTTCTCATACTATCCTCGCTTATAAGATTCTCTTCAACCTTATAATATATACTATAAACTATATTATAAAAAAAGTAAAGTAATTTTTATAAAAATAATAAAAATAATGCCAAATTATTCACTTTTAAGGAGAGTAATTTGGCATTCAAATCAAAATGAACACTATAATTGGGCATTTTAAAGCAGTTATGCCCAACATTAAATCAGTTTGCTACAATCCTCTTCATTATCTAATTCATATCAACTCCATTTAATTCTCTTTTTAGAATCTGCTTTAAATTCAGCCCTTTGCTCTATCAAACGAATTTCAAAATGCTTTTTTCTTGCTTTATTTTCCTTACATAAATATGGAAATGTTTCAAGCAATTTTCTAGCACTATCTTCAACCCTTTTTGGAATTCTTTCACCGTCAAACTGCATACCACCTGGCTCTGTCCAAGGCTTAGATTTTAATGTAATGAAATCAAATCTCACTACATTATTATCAAAAACATACGCTCTCAAACTTCTTTCAAAATCCTCTTTATCATCAAGAGTAACATATGTTGATTTATCATGAGTGTTTATATTTCCCCAAAAACCTCCCGCAAGATAGCGTAAACCCAAAGCAATTGACTCTTCCATAAAATAAGGATTATTAACACTGTAGACACCCCAATAATGTGCTTTCATTTTTTCTGAAACATAAAATGCATAATTGAAGAAGTTGTCCAAATCTTTAAAATCAGCCAATGTCTTTTCATCTACAAATTTCTGAATAGCCTCTACATCATCATCAAGGTTTACAATCATTTGTCCTTCAGGGTAATAATCTTGAATAAAATTCCTGATTGCTCTCATTCCTTTCTGACCAACTACAATTTTTGAATATGTTCCGCCAACCAATGTCTTTTCATATAGTTCCTTTTCAGAATCATCTGCTACAAAAACATCAATTTTACTAGGGTCAATACCCCCCTCTGCAAGAATTTTCAAAGTTTTATTTTTCAGAGTTTCATTCCTCTTATAAGAGGGAATTGCTATTCTGTAATCAAACCTCTTGAAACTATTTTCAACCCAATCCTCATATTTTTCAATTTTGGGTTTATCTTCAAAATCAAATAATGCTTCCATATTTTCACCTCTATTTATTATAGGATTCTAAAATAAAAAAAACACAATTGACTAAACTGTGTTTTTTTTTATTGTAAAACTTTTATTTTTCAATTGGCACAAATGTTCTGTTTTCCTGATATTCATATATCAAGTCGCCATTTGCGTCATTGCCCACAGGATACAAGACACCCTCAAACAGAGTATATGGAGATTGCCCATTGTTTGGATTATTCCACAACCAGCGCATATAATCAGCCATAGACATGCCACTGAACTTTGCTCTTGTACTTGCTCTACCCTTGTTGAATCCGTCTGCCCTTTGTCGCTGGAATCCTGACAAATACTTATCAATGTCGCCTTTCACTTCTGAATAAGTCACTTTGCCATTTTTCTTTGCTAGCATAAGCGCCTGACACCATTGCCCTCTTGAATAGTTCCAAGTTTCAGGCAATCCGCAACAAGAACCATTACAAGAACACTCTTTGAAATGAGCGTCAGAAACATAGAATCTCATTCCAATCTTTTCGCATTCCTCTTTCATATTCTTAACAAACGGCTCTTTGATTTTTCGATTCAGTCGCATATAACCCTGCTGAACAGAATATTTTTCATAAAACTTATACAAATCAAATCCGCAGAGTTCATTGAAAAAGTGGAATTTCTCTTTCAACAAATTTGAACGTCTTTCAACACAGAAAAATTCCGTACTTAAAGCCGTTGCCCCTCTGTTGCTTGCCTCACGAATCAAATCAAGATATGTGGGCGTAGTAATTCCAATGATGAATGGTCGCAACCTTAATGTCGCACCGCCTGCGTTCAATTTAGCATATTTTTCAATTGCCCCAAGTCTTTTAAGCGGTGAATCAACACCAGCCTCAATTATTCTTGCTTTTTCTTCATCTAGCGTGATAATTGAAAATTTACAGTTCCACATCGGATTGTCTTTAAACAGTTCGACATATCTAGGGTCATCAAGCCACCAAGTTGCCTTAGTTGAAAATGAAATAGGCATATCAGGCACATGTTCCCTCATCCAACGCAACAATTCAAGTGTTTTTCCGTATTTTCTTTCATTCTCATCGAACTGGTCAGAAAGTCCGCCCCACTGCATTGCCTTGCGTGCTTTCGCATACTGACCAAACTGACTTTTGTCAGGCTCAGTGAAAATTCTTTTAAACTTCTCAGGATTGACCCATTTTACATCATTGTGTAAATACGCTTCCTTGCCATCACCGATTCCACGCTGAAACTGACTAAAACAATACTGACATTTATAACTACAATTTGAATATGTGTCCATTGTCATTGGCATGGAACAATCTGCAATTTCCGCAGTCCATCTTGGTGAACTATAATAATCCATATGTCTTCATCCCTTTCAATTCGTCAAATGTATATGTGTTCTTTTTCTTTGGGTCAAGCATTGGAACACCCAACAGTTCTGCAAGTTCTTTTGTCTGTTCACGATTAAATGAAATTGTGATATAATCACGCAAAGTTGGAAAATCATTTTCCAACTTTTCTGTCTCATCAGGCGTAAGGTCTTTGCCCTGCAATTCAACAGGCAAGTTTGGGAATTCCTCACCCTTTTCGCCACCCTCCATTTCCATAAATAAATCGTCAAAATTGTCCATCAATTTACCTCACTATTTTATTATAGGATTCAAAATAAATTTTGTATATCACAATCCAAGTTCTTCGCGAATAATTTTCACTTCCTGCTCATTTAACTCACCCCCATCATTTTTATTAAAATCTTCATAGATATTTACAACTTCAACCTCAACTCCAATTGAGGCTAATTCCATTCCGAATTTACGTGCTTTTTTCTGTGCTTCAGGCTCATTATCAAAGGCAATGAATATTTTCTTAAACCGCTGATGAAGAATGACAATTTGATTCTGAGTCAGTTCTGTGCCCATACTGCACATAAAATCATCACCCAATCTCATAACATCAAATGAACCCTCTACAAGCACCGCAACATTTTTCCTGCAATGATCAATATTGAAAATACACTCTTTGATATTTATAACAGATTCTTCAATGGACAAGTTTTTGTATCTTGGAATTTCCTTTTCTTTTAAAGTCCGATTATCTAAAATACTTCTACCTGTCCAACTGATTAACTTTCCATTCAAATACACTGGCACTATGATTCTGAACTTCCATCTTCCCACAATTCCACCGCCAACTACTCCATATTTTTCGTGCAGGAATCTCGGTGAAAAATTTCTTGAAATTAGATATTTTCTTTCAGCAGATGTAAAACCTGTGTTTGGCAATTCTAGGTGTTTTGCTTTTGCAGTCTTTTTGTTTAGTTGCATCAACATTCCACCTCTACCCTCATAATGACTCATAATCTCATTTATATCATTATAAGAAACACCAAGAACTTTTGACAAGGTAGATTTTAATTCATGACCGCCACAATTCCAGCAAGTGCAGTAATCACCTGCGGGATTAAAGCCCAAGTGCATTGGATGTTCAGATGTACAATAGGGACATTCTACGTTGACCCAACCACGATTAACTTTTATGGAATATGGAATTTTATAATCATCAAAAAGTTTCTGAAAGTTCATATCAACACAAATCCATTTCCATTCTTTCAATACAATCCATCAAATTAGTCTTTGTGTCAGATTTTTTCATTTGCCGTACCAATCTTTTCAAATCAGATAAATTAGCACTTGCAGATTCAATACCATTTATTTTGTCTTCCAAATCTTGCTCTAATATTTTAAATTCTGCATCTGAAAATGTTTTTCTATATTCATCTTTATCAGATGTAAACATATCAATTATTTTCTGAATATGCTTTTCAACTTCAGAATATTTGTCAAATGTATCAACACCCATTTCCTGTAAAAAATCCATTTCAAGCATTTCCGCCTTATGAAGCAATTCCCCTATTTCATTAGTCATTTCCATTTGTCACCTCAATTTATTATAGGATTGAAAAAGCAGGGCAAAAAAACGCCCTGCTTTTTCTTTTAGAATCCTTGCGGATTAAGCAACCATCAGCAAGTCCTGAGCCGTATTCAGCATAGCATATCCACTGCAAAATCGGTTCATTTTATTTTCCTTGTATGTTGCCGTGTTTCTAAACGGTGTTGTGTTTGAAACAAAATCTGCAACCGCATTATACATTCCCCAAGCACTGCCTCTGAAGTTCTGCAAATCATCCTTTTCATTGAAAATTATGTGCATTCTTTCAATTGCCTGTTCCTTATTCTTTTCGCAAAGATTAGTAGGATTCTTTTCAAACAACTTTCTGAAAAACTTTTCTTCATTGATTTTCTTGGTAGCAAGTTCTTCAGCAATTTCATCCATTGAATCCATGTAAGTTACAGCCAATCCAAGTGCTTCCTGAGCCTGTGCTTTTTTAGCAAATATTGAATCCGTATGTCTACAAGTCCAAGTTCTCTGAGCACCCCTGATTGCCATCTGAAGTGTATTATTGCAGACAACTCTGACATTTGTAATTCCTGCAGTCAAGGCAGATGAGCCATCATGGCTATTGGTGAAGAACAAATAATTCTCCACATCATCGCCAAGAAGTTCTTTGTTTGGAAGTCGAACAAGTAAAAAGATTTTTCTACCGTTGAACAAACTTCCAGCCGTTTCATAACGGCATTCAATATCTTTATTTTCAATAATTCCGTCTACAAAATCAAAGGCTTCAGTGTTCTGAACAACCTTGTATCTGCCACGAACAACACCCAAAGCCTCATTTGTATCTGAACGAACATTAGCAAAATAATTTGGAATCTGATTGCCGTTTGCCATCACTGGTACTTGTTCAATTTTCCAATCCAACTTTGCAATTTTGATTGCGTCTTCAGATGTTGGTGCTTCCTCAACAACTGTTCCGATTCCATGCCACGGTCTTTCCTTTGCTGAAAGCATCCAATCATATTCCATAATTCCATGTGCCATAATGCACCTCCAAAGTGTGTTTTATTTAGGTTGTTTCTCAACCTATGATTTAATCATAAACTATTTTTTTTAAAAAGTAAAGTAGTTTTTAATAAATTTTTTGAAAATTTTTAATTTTTTCTCACTTTGACAATACTTCTGCCATCGGAATTCTTTCTAACCTCAAAAACCTTATCTGCAATATCAATCATTTCGCCAATGTGTGTAACCATAAGAATTTGCAAACCAAGTTTTTCAGAAAGAGTTTTCAAAATCTCACCTGCTCTAACCTGCAAATCACGGCTGATGAACCTAAACGGCTCATCTAAAATAATCACATTGTCAATACCTTGTTCCAAAGCATATGAAGCGATACGCAAGGCAAATGAAGTCAAATCTACTACACCGCCACCACTAGCATTCATAGGATCAATTGGTCTGTTTGTTTTCTGAGATAAAAATACCAACTCAGCATCCGTCTTGCCTCTAGCAATAGTGAACTGAAGTTGGAAAACATACTCATTTGGAAAACAAGTTTCAAGTGCCAAATTGACAATATCCTCAATTTGAAATTTAAGTTGTGATTGAGTGTCTTGAGCAATTTTCTGCAAGAATGCCTGAGCCTGTTCCAACAGTCTTATTCTATTATTCAAAACCTGCAATTTATTCTGATTGATAGTGAGGTCAGAATCTATCTGTTTTAGCATTCCTTTAGATTGCAGGAACATCTGCCGAATTTTTTCAACTCTTTCAATCATAGTTTATCTCCAATACCCTCTGCTCCATAAAACTCTGTTTGGGCTTTTATCATTTCTATCTGTGCTTCAGCGGTATTCTTTTGAATATCTGTAAAAGTTTGAGATTGAATTTCTAATTCTTTTATTTTTTGTTTTCCATCTATAATCTTTTGTATTGATACATAAAAGATTATGACAATAGCAACTACTGCAATGCTTGCAATCATTTCTTTTGATGTCATAGTTTATCCCCCGTTTTTATTTCTCAATTCAGCATCATTCTATCCCCAGTTCATCTTCCAACTGTTCCCAATCATAGGAATCAACCAATTTATTATACAAACTTTCCAGCCGTTCATTGCTCTGTTCTAGTTCTGATTTCATATCTTGCAACTTTTGCCCAACTTCTTTTTCATCATCAGTTCCAAATTCTTCTTTCCATTGTTTCTTGATGTTCTCAAGAATTCCTTGAGCCTTTGCAGATTCAATCTCACACTTTGAAATTAAATTTTTGATTTCATTTACCTTTTCAACATTCATTCTTGTATTCCTCCAATTCATCTGAATTAAAACCTAGTATTGTTGTATCTAGGTATATATCTGTAATTCTTTTTATAGTTCTATATTTAACATAATAGTAACAACCATTTTTGTATCCTTTCAAATCCTGAATTGTTACATCCTCAATATTTTTCCCTGACATATTCTCAACCTGATATTTCAACCATTTCTGTGATCCCAAAGCTGATTTCAGGTTTGAATAACCAAACAACTTTTTCAGCAGTCGTTCAGTTTTCTTCCTAACGCTTTTGCTATATCTCTCTAAGTCATTCACATTTACACCTCCAACAATTCCTCAACAACCTCTTTTAATTCTGAATCCAAATCATTATTCTGCAGGGCATTTTCAACATTTGCTAAAAAATCAAGCGAAACACTTTCTGTGTCTTTTAATTTCTGAACAAAGTTGTCAATTCTCTCTTCACGTTCATTTTCCTGCAGGATATAACTGTCATCAATAAGTTGCTCTGAATCTATTATAGGAATAAACTCAACAATGTTTTCATCGGTGTCTACAAAATAAACCCCGCATTGATAATCCATAAAATCGCTTGCTTGTCTCAAAAGACAGCCTGAGTTTACAACATGCTTTCCATTTTTTTCATAATGAAAATTGTGGTGATAGTCGCCAGTAAAAATCCATTCAACGTTTGGAAATTCTTCCAGCAATTCCTTTGCCGTTGTTCCATCACAATTTGGTGGAATAGATTTTGCGTCAGGGAATACAAGTGTATGCTTGAAAACTACATGGGCAAATTTATAATCCTGCTCATCAAAATTCTTTGCTGAATAGTTTATTCCCTCACCTGAATTATAATAAAGTTTTTCAAAATATTCCTTAATTGGAAAAATGTTTAGACTTTTAAGTAAAACACCAATTGCAGATTTTTCTATGTTCTCAGAACTATGATATGGCAAATCGTGATTCCCTGCAAGAATGTACAATTCACCTAGTTCATCCGCCATCTGCTGTATCATTTGAATACACTCAAATGATACATCTGAATTGGAATGAAATAAATCACCAACTACAATCACAGGCGCTTGTTTCTCTTTAGATATTTTTACAACCTGAGCCAAAGCCTGTCGCTGTGTCTGAATCCAATCTTCATCAATTCTGCAACGTGGTCTTGTTGCTCTAATATGCCAATCGGCTGTACAAATAAATCTCATTTTTTACACACTCCATTTTTCATCGGATTCCCGCAAATTGGACAAATATCAGGTAATTGTTCCTGCAAACATAAAATGTCCTTTGCAGAATTCTCAATGTGCATTTTTTGAATCTTGTAATCATAAATAGACTTGTTTAATTCATCCACCTTTTCCTGCAAGTTGTTTTCATTCAACTTCTCAATTTTTTCAATCAGCCTTTTCTGCTCTGAAAAATCTCTGATTTTAGTTTTCTGAATAAAGTCTAAGTTATTTGAAGCATTGTGAATCTTTTCAGACATCAACAAATTGTCACTGGAAAGTTCTTCAATCTCAAGAACTAACTTTTTCAACTTGATGACTTCATTTAATTTTTTTACCTTTTCAACAAGTTGCTTATAAGTAGTCAATGAATCATTTAGACTTCCACAAATAGATTCAATCTCAGATGTCTTTTCAGCCAGTCTTGAGATATTTTCCAATTTATCTTTTTGAGCCACAATATCAGTGTATTTTCCCACTTTCTGCTTATTTTCTACAAAGGATTCCAATTCAGATTGCAGGCTTTCAGACTGAGATTTCAATTCATCATTATTTTCCTTTACAGTGTCCCATTTCTGCAATAACTTTTCAACTGAACCCAACCAATCATATTTTTCCTTTTTCTGTTCCTGCTCTTTAATTATCTTTTCAGTTGCTTCAATATCCGCTTTTGTTCTACGTCTTGAAGATTCAGCATTGGTAAGCACTTTATCAATAATATCCAAGCGGACAACATAATTAAAATATTTTGCTACTTCACCGCTTGTTTCCGATAATAAGAATGGGGCATCAAGTTGTCGCTGAATATTTGTATCAGACAATTTAAGAATCTGCTCAACCTTTGCAGGAACATCTGACTTAACTACATTAAGAATCTCATCATTAACAATGTACTGGTTTTCTGTCTTAGTTCTTTTCCTGCAAATAATGCCGTTTTCATTCTCGATTGTTACTGACATTTCATTATTTAATTCACCCTTTTTATTAAGTGCCCAATGGCTTGCTAGTGTATCAATTCCAAGTGGTCGGTTATACCTTGCCCAATACAACCCTCGTAATATGGCTGATTTTCCATTATTACTTGAGCCAACAATACAGTTGATACCCTTATCCAATTCAAGCCTTGTATTTTCGTGAGATTGTATATTTTTTAATTCTATACATTTAATCATTCTTCACCCCTTGCTTTTCTTATTCTTTTTGAAAGTTCATGCCCTTTCCACAATGCTTTCATAATCAATTCATTATTATGTCTACTGAAACAAGATTTACAAATATACACACAACAATCAGAACCGTCTGAATACTGACCGTCATTCAATATTCTTTTTCTCATTATACCAATTTGATAACACAAATCTATTTGCCTTTTACCATTAATGAAAAGTATCTTATTGCAAATACAACAACAATCTTTTTCTTCATCAATTCCCATATTATCACCTCAATTTATTATAGGATTAAAAAAAGGCAGGATTTTCACCTGCCTTAAAATTATTTCTTGAAAAATTCTTCAAAGGTTGACCAATCCATTAACACCAACGGTTCACCGCCAATTGTTTGCTTTCTAAATACAACCAACCATCTCCTGCCCTCTTTGGTGTTTGTTCTTGCTTGTCTCACCCAATCAGGAATTGATAAGGATTCTTGTGCCTTGCATTCAATATCAAATGGAAATTTGTTATACAATTCACCACGCAAGCAAATGTCTGTTCCGTGTTGTCCCATTTCCCTAGAATGAACAAGACAAGTATCATCTGATTGTACAAATTTTATTCCAAACATTTCTGCAATCCGCTCACAAACCCAATATTGCAAACTTCTGCCTTTTCCTTTAGCTGAACTTGTTTTAATTTTCTTTTCAGCACGCTCTAATTTCTTTATGAGTTTTTCTGCCTGCATAACAGATTTATCTTTATGCTCAACTTCATGAACAAATCTAAACAAAACTTTTTTCAAAAGTTCAACTTCTTCAGGCTTCAATAAAATCTCTTTCATATGCCTACTCCATTGTAACCTTGTCGGTTGCCTTTGGAATGGTTCCATATTTTTTCTTGCGTGAAGATTTTATGCTGTCTTCAAATTCTTCCCACTTATCAATAACCCTCTTTCTCAGCTCATCTTCAAGATTATTTTCCTCAATCCATTCAATGAGTTCATCCCTAGTCATTGATTCACCGAATTTTTCTGCAAACTTTTCCTTGTATTCTTTTTTGCTCTGAACAAAGTCAAAGATGTCCTCAGCCGTTGGTTTACCGTCATAATATCGGCTGTCTTCAAATTTTTCCTGCAAATCATATTCTTCAAGAAATTTCTTCAAGTCTGTCAAGGTCAATTTTCCAACATCGCCATTCCACTGAATTGCTTTTGCTTTAGTGTTGAGTTCACCTTTTTCAGTTCTTAGGTCAAAAAGATAATCAACATTTGAGCCTGTGTCATCTAGTCCATAATCGTAAAGGAATGAAAAAAAACATTCTCTAAATGGTCTAGGTGTCTTGCTTTTAGTTGTCTTGGCTTTTACTACAACACCAACTTTTCTACCCTTTTTTTCAATGTATTTGGCAGTAGCAAGCCAAATAACTGAATGAGCATAGAAGTCCATTGCTTTTCCACCTGAGCGTGAATATTTTTCAAAACTGAACATATCAATATTTTCTCGAATCTGTGAAATAATGATTACAAGAACATTCTTATTTTCAATAGTAGAACAAAGTTGTGGGAAAAATTCTTGTGAAAGATATTTCTGCTTGCCCATTCCATATGTTCCTTTGTCAAAATTCTTTTCAGCATGGAATGCTTTCAAACGCTCTTCCGCACGGTCATCTTGTTCCTGACTTGTCAAACCGTCTAGCGAATCCAATACATAAATTCCAAATTGGTCACCCTTCAATTTATCTGCAAAGTCATTTATATTACAGAATGCCTCTTCAACAGTACGTGAGTGAATTGGATTCTCAGGCATAATCTCGAATCCATACATTGATTCCGTATCAAATGAATAACCACTTTCACAGTCATCATACACCCATTTAAATTTCTTTGAGCCATATTTGTGATAAGCACTAGCGATAATTTCATTGCTGAGAAAAGTCTTGCCTGCACTTTTATCTCCAACAATGTTAATAAATCTACCTGCAGGAATTCCAAAAACATTTTTGGCTCCACCTGTTACAAGGTCAAGCAACTGACAACCAGTCATAAATCTAATTTGTTCCATTTTCATCACCCCAGTTTTCCTTATGGCTGTCTTGACGCTTTTTGATAATTTGTTCAATTCTTTTTGGGTCAACATATATCACCCCCACTCCACTTCCAATTGTTCTAGCGCCTGAGTTTTCATCTTTAACAAGAAGATAAGCCTGAGCAATACTTATTCCAAATTTTTCGGCTATCTGCTTTACACTAAGCCAACCTGCTGGAATTTCCTCTGTTGCTTTGTCCAACCACTCCAAAAATTTATCTTTATCAAACTCAAGTGAGCGTTCATTATCTGCTTTAAATATAAAGCCATACTTCTTGCCCGCAGTGTACAAACCCATTTTGGTAATTTCATATCCACGCTCTTTGCATTTGTTTATAACATCTTTTATATGCATCCTCACACCTCACTAAAAAGCACCTCAATCAAAGACTGAGGTGCTAAAACAATTATTTATTTTCCTTGTGCTCTTTTACACACTTGTCCCAAACATCGCAGTCATCACAATCGTCATATTTGTCATCATCTTTTCCAAAGCAATGACCAAATGGACATTTCCCACAAGACTTCTTTGGTGGCTCAGGCTCATCGTCATCTTCATCAGTCTGTTTTGCAGGCTTTTTTGCTTTTGGTTCATCATCTTCATCATCTGAATCGTCATCGACTTCATCATCGTATTTTTTTGAAGATTTTTTAACAGGTCTGTCCTCATCTTCGTCTGAATTATTGTCTTCATATTCTTTTGAAGAATTTTTAGCAGGTTTGTCCTCATCATCTTCATCATCGTCCTGACCAAAAAGAATCTTTTCAACTTCTTCATAAGTTGGAACATTCATTATTTCATCAAATGAGATTGCAGATTCAAGAAGTTCATCTGAAATAGGGTCATCACGGTCTTCAAATGAAAATGACTTAAATTCCTTATATTTGATTGAACCTTTTTGAACATCGCTTGCTCTAAATTTAATCTCTTTGCCATCAATTGGGTCAGCAAAATCAATAAATCCACCCTCTTCATCATCTCTTGCTTCATCAATCAATTCTTTTTCAAAAAGATAGTGAGATGTCTCAAACACCTTCAATTTGTCAGGCTCTTTCATATCCTGAATGTTATAGAACACTCTGCGTGATGCTTTCAAAGCACCTGCTTCTTCTTCCTTGCCCTGTTTTCTGAGAATTGCGGACTGTTCACAAATTGGACATGGCTTACCATATGTTGATTTCAAACAAAGTACACTTGCTTCAGATGGCCCAACCCCACGATGAACAAAAACGTCCATTACATAATCTTTATCGCCAATTTCAAATTCTCCACGCTTAACAAGTGGGTGATTCTTTGTTTTAATGATGTATGGAATAATGTTTATCCTATTTCTGCCCTCGATTGGACTGAAAAATGTTACATCGCCCTCAACTTTTTTCCAATTCATTATGCCAGCCTTTGCAGGTGCTCCACTTTCCTTTGATTCATAACTTACCTGATAGCGTTTCATCATTGATTTTTTCTTGTTAATCATATTTGTACTCCTTATTTATTGAGATTCTTACGAACATCATTTGAAGTCTGTTCATTTACAGATTTTCTGTTTCCAGCATCAACGGTTGAATAATATCCTGCAACATAAAGTTTAACAAGATTGTCCAACTCACTTCTGCGGGAATCCATTGCCTGAACTGCAACTTGAAGTCTGCCATAAACTTCTTCAGCATCACGCACCTGCTCTTTAGCATTCAGAACTTCTTTATCAACTTCAAGTTCTGAAGCAATTACAGCCTCAGTGAACTTCTGACCATTTTCCGCATAATTTTTACGGATTCTCAAATTTGCTTCAGCCATAACAAATTTCAAATTGTCACTTGCTTTTGAAACATTTGTTTTTGCTACCGCACACGCCTCAGCATAATAAGCGAATCTTGCAGAATGGCTCAGACATTCTTCATCAAGTTTATACTTGTTAATCAAAATATCTTTTTCAAAAGAATCATCTGATTCAGCCTGTTTTTTTAAAGTTTCTGCTTTTGTCATTTTATTTCCTATAAAGTTGTTCCCAACAGTAAAGTTGAAAACGTATAGAATGCTTTCAAATCAAATGAAATTTTTTCCTTTTCTTCATCAGTCAAATCTCTGCCTGAAATTTCTGAAACTCTCTTCAAAATAGGCTTGCCTGCCATTTTGAAGACTTCATCCACTTTCTTCATTTTGTCTTTGTCTTCCTGACTCAAATCATCTTTACCATTCATCTTTTTACCTCGCATTAAAAGTAGTTTATATTATTATAGGAACAATAAAAAATATTTTACTTATTTTATAAAATAAATCATTCAAGCATATCAATGTAATCAAGGCAGGCAATGGTGATTTGAAATTTGCCGTTAGTATAAGTTGGATTGGCGCCAAATGCCTGCATTGCGGAAACAGCCTGTGGTGTTGCTTTTCCGTTCAGCAACACTGAATTCATATAGCCCATAACCGCCATACGAACTTTTTCTGGGTCAGACAAATCCATACTTTTAAGCAGGAATGACAATTTCAACCAAGTACAATCTTTGGAAAGCAAAGCACGACAAAGTTCGATTGTTTCAGGTGTTTCCGTTGCCTCACCCTGCTTCAACACTTCCAGTCGTTCTTCATCAGAATCCAAATATAATACTTTTGCCAGCAGTTTCAATCCTTTTCTTGAACCACCTTGAGCAATTTCACAAATTCTTTCATAGACTTCTGAACCCATTTTAATTTTTTCCGCTCTTGCTGTTCTTTTAAGAAGATACGTCATTTCATCATCTGTCAATGGCTTTACATTAATGATAGAGCATCTTGTTTTTAATGGTGCTATAAGTTTCTGAGGGTCAGTTGTACACAAGAAAAAATATACATGTTCAGGTGTATCCTCCAAAGCCTTCAAAAATGCATTCTGAACAGGTGCTAGCCACTGATGACATTCATCAAATATCCAAACTAGTGCATCACCATCGCTTGGATTATATCTCATTTGTTCCTGCACTTCTCTTGCTGTATCAATTCCACGATTTTCTGCTGAATTGATCTCCTTAATAGACAAATCACCTGCCCCAACTTCTTTGGCTATAATTCTTGCCAATGTCGTTTTTCCACAACCTGCTGGGCCAGTAAAAAGAAATACATGAGAACCATTTTCAAGTTCCTTCTTCAGGCTTTTAATCGTTGCCTCGTTACCCACCATCTCATCCAGCGTGCTTGGTCTGTACTTTCTGTACAATTCCACTTTTGCCATTTTATTTACCTCGCATTAAAAGTAGTTTATATTATTATAGGATTTCATCAACGAATGCTATATTTTTATCAATCCGCTTTTTAAATTTTCTTTGGGTATCTTTCACTCATCTATCAACTCCCATTTACTATTATTGTTGCACTCATCACAAGGACAAGAATCGTTTATAATGTAATGCCAAACATCATGCTTGCAATTTTCACAGCATTTCATTTTCTCAATCTGCTCTTTAAGTTCTTCATTTTCTTTTTGTACAATAATTAACTCTTTCAATGAATTCATAAGTCATTCTTCATCCTTATCTGAATAAACAATTAAGTACGAGTGTCTACCTATAGCCACACTGTCTATATGATAACCTCGTTCTATAAGTTCATAACATTTCTTTGTGGCTACTGATACAGTTGATGTGTCCAACAATTTCACTCCACCGTGAAACACATACTGTTTTGCAAACAGTTCCGTGCCTAGCAACATACACATAACAGCAATAATTAGTCTTTTCATTTTTCAAACTCCTGTTTCAGTGCAAAATAAAATCTTACCAACTCACTCAAAGACACTGAAAATTGATTGTTCTCTGTGTCTTGCATTGCTCCTTTAATGTCATAGTAAATCAATTCTCCGTCACTGGACATTTCTGCAGTCGCAGTTTTAAGTGCATTGTTGAAAATACGCTGGTCTTCTTCATTCATTGATTAACTCCCACCTGTCATGAAGTTCTTCTTTACTTATTTGTCCGATATAACCGATATTCATACCGTTCAAAACTTTATAGAGAAAGCAGTTGCCTGCTTCGTGCAGTATCTCAATCTTTACACTTGTTCTTTTACTTTTGAACACTTTGTTCATTTTTACGCTCCTTTAAATAATGTTTTTTAATTCTTTGATAAACATTATTAGCAGTCAAATATCCTAGGACGTCATCTTGATTTTTTATCATCTCTTTTCTAGTCATTAATCCCATAATTTCCAATAAATCATTCTCGTGCCCGTAACTATAATCGTGTTCAATAACAGAACATACACGGAAAAATCCTTCCTTTGGATAACAAATATGAAATCCTCCATTACTTTTAGAAAAATGAAATGGTATACCTGCCATTTCCAGCATGTCTTTTAATTTTAGTATTTCTCTATACTTCGTTTTCATTTTTTACTCCTTGCAAAATCCTTGCATTTTAACTCTATTGCTCTTCCCATGGCATAAAATTTACCATAGAACAATTCACTATTTAATATAGTTTTATGGTTTATCTTGCATTGGTAGTATTGAGTTCCAACGCAAATGCAGTTAACACAATCAATACAATTCATTTTTTCCTCCTAAATATTTTCACTATTTAAAAATCGCTCTGCTTCTTTAACCACACTCAATTCTCTAATTTCCTCACCGTCTATAACCATCAAACTATTAATTAAGTTCTTAATAATTTCTTTTGCTTTGGCGTTTTCCTTACAAATAATTTCAAATCCCTGTTGCAGTACAGGGTCTTTAAGCGCTAAACTAATTCTGTTTTTAATTTCGTCTTTAGTCATTTCTTCGTCTGTCATCTTTTTACTTACTCCTTAATTTCAATGTTTTCCTAGATATTTTTCACATTTCCGTCTGTTTTTTATATCCTGTATTATGTACAGAACTTTCAGAACAAAAGAAGGAATGAAGCAACCACTGTATTCATCTCTGCATAACATTTCTGACAACTTCTGCCAATGCGTTCCAAGCCTCCCTTCTTCTATATAGCACCCATGTTCAGAATACATACCATCAGACCAATGGTAAGGACATTTCAAACATTTCTTATTCTGATGTTTTTCTAATGCTTTAAGCATTTCTATGCCTCCATATTTATATTATAAGTTCACAGAAACAAAAGTTCATTAGCATATGGAAGTGTTTTTACCCACGTTATAAAGTTCTCATTTGAAGGATTATCAATACCACTCCATTCATTCAGTTTGTGATTTTGTCTTTGATGAATTATATTCAAAATGTTTTCATAATTCATTGTGATTGTTCTTTTCTGCAACCAACTTTCAGGCAAAAATCTGATTAATTCTTTCCAATATTTTTTATCTTTTGTTTTATTGTATTCCCTCCTTAAACTCTCCAACAAACCAATTGTATTATATAAATATTCATTCAAATTAAGTCTATCGATAAAAAAATTATCATAATCATCAAGTTCAAAGCAATCTTTTGTAATTGGAATGCTTGCCAATTTGTGCATTGTGCTTGTTGAGTTTGAAACTGTTCCTACTTTGTAAGTGTCAAATTCTTTCCACCAGTAAAGCGGTGCGGTAATATCCACCGAAACAAAAATCTGTCTTAAAAACTTGCGGTGTTCAGAACCTGCCTTAATTAACGTTTGTGCAAGTTTTAAATCGTTTTTACCAATATTGTTATTGACAACAATATTGTTTCTATCCTCAATATATATAGAAAAATCACTATCACTTTTATTCCAACTATTCATAGGATTTCTCATACCTCTAAGAGCGTGTTCAAATCCCCATACGTCTGTATTTTCAAACTTCATTTTGTACCTCCCTAAAATAAAGCATCAGAATTAAGATTGATTCCAAACTTTTCTTCAATTCTTTTTTCAGCCAAATCAATATACCAACTCTTGTCCAAGTTTGCAGGAACAACCACTGTCCTTACATCATCATTTTCAATAAAGCAGTGAGATGGAGTATTCGCAAATTTCTCAATTGTTGCGCCCTCACTTTTACACTTTCCGATATAAGTGTCAGATTTGTCATTGCTAGCAAATACTCTGAATGTCTTATCGGTCAAGAACTCATTGTTGTGCCAGCCGTATAAATAACTTGAAGACACTTTTACAACCTTTTGAAATTTGATAAGTTCATTACAGTTCTTAATTGTATCGCTAGGCAAAATGTCTTCAGTGAGATATTTGACTATGGCTTCATTTACAATCGGCAAATCATTATCAAGTTCATCAAGTTCTTTCACATAGGCACCTTTCCTTTCAAGTTTACCGCTAGTGAACCTGAAGATGTAATTGTTGACGTCACCTTGCCAAATCTCATCAATTTCATCAAATCCCAATCCCATCTTTGTTCTGTCCATCCATTCCTGACAAATATCTTTCATTGTTTGAATGGCTTTTGGATTGTCCTCAACCTGCAAGATAATTCCATCAGTATTTGACTGAATAATTTCAGCATAGCCCTCTAAGTGTTCAAGCAAGTCAAGTAACATCAGCTGACCATTGATACAAACATTATTGGCTTGTCTTGGGTCATAAGCATTGTTGTATTTATCCTTACAAATTCCATAAGTTGAATTAAGAATGATTTTGTATGGTGCTTGTTCCTTTTTCTTGCCTGCCTTTTTAAGTTCTACACGCTTGTCGTAAATCTGCTTGAACTTGTTTTTGTCCTTACAATTGCGGGTCAAAAAATCCCATTCAATCATAATACTAGGATAATATGAAGTTACATCAACATGAAACAATTTGCCCTTAATATGCAAAGGCTTTTCAGGACAACCGTGAATTCCACCCCAACCAAACACGTGAGGCACACCGCAAATCTCTGCTTCAAGACTATTCTTGTAATTGTGATTTGCAGGATTCTCAAACCAATCCAAAACATGCTTGTATTTTTTAATTTTTAAAATTGGAACAATCTTCAAATCAAATTCGTCATCTCTGTTATGAACCCTCTCACAACCAATAATTTTTGCAGTCAATTGAGCCTGAGTTGAACTAACTTTATTCAACGGCAGTTCAAAGGTTGCAATCAAATCCATCTGCGCATCATATTCCGCTTTTCTACGCCTAAACACTTCAATAGTCTGCTCTACATCGTGCATACAATATTTAATTGTTTCCTTAACTTCTGCTTTTGTCAATGGTCTTTCAATATCGAATGGCACTGATGTTTCCTTGATGTTATTTCCCATAAATGCTTCAAGTTGTTTCAAACCTTGAATCTTTGTGCTAATGTCAAAATCATACAGTGGAATTTCTCTGAATTCATCGGATATTTGCCAGCCACTCATTCCGTGGACAATAATCATATCACTCACTTTTTTAAGATTCAACCCGCACAAAATACTTTTAAGAATAAAAGTGTCATAATTGCGTGAATTATATCCACACCAAATTTCCTTTTTATGAGCCTTGTAATATGCTTTCAAGGCATCAGAATCGTTTACAATCACCCTCTTTATTTTCTGAACTGGATTCATAATTACAACCATCCAATCGCCCATAAAAACTTCAAAGTCATAGAAGTTAATTGAATATGGATAACTTGCTTTTGAAAAATCTTCATAGCCATCCAATTCAAAAGTTCTATCTATATGAACCAATTCTTCAGGCTCAAATGATTTATAGACAATCTTTTTTGGCTCAACTTTTTTCTCAGGCTTTCTGTCTATTCCTGCACTCAGTTTTTTCTCGCCTTTCATATAACTAACTTCATCAGAATCCAATAACATATTTTCTCCAAATATTAAAAAAAAAGAGTGAATCTTTTACAACTCACCCTTTATTATTGCAGGTGTATTTTATTCATCCATAGTGAAAGTTGTCATAAGATGGCAACTAGAATCTGAAACAAATAACAACCGTGGAATCATTTTACCATTTTTAGCAGTAAACTTCTGCAGATAGAATTCCAATGAGCGTTTTGCCATAAAAGACATCATTGTTGCGTCTACATATACAGTCATAGGTTCAATTTCACTTTTAAGGTCTTGACCCTCAGCCCAAGCAACCTTTTCTGAATATTTTCCCGATGTTCTTTCAGCCGACACTTCAATGTTATGACTTGAAATTACCAAACGAATTGCTGAATGTCCTGAAATATCAATCGCAAAAGAATTTGCACGGTCAATGGCCTCAAACAGTTCAAGTGGGAATAACGCATGAAAATCATTTTCTTTTGGCTTACTTGTATCAAGCAAGGCAACAATTCTTTCAAATGGGAATTTTTCAGCCTGTAACGTCTTAATGCTGAATACAGTTCCATCAGAACTCTTAAAATGAGCCCAAGTTCCCTGCAACTGCATATCAGTCAAGCCTTTTATTTTAAGAAGTTCGTTTGCTGAATTATCTGAAATCCAAACTGTAGGCAATGATGTATCTTTCATTTCAAACTTGTTAATCTGATAACCATCAGTTGAAACAATTGTTTTGTCTTTTATGTAAATTCCAGCCAATGGTGTCTTATTTACAGCCATCTTACAAGCACCCAAACCATTGACAAATTCGTCTGAGATTTTTATCCAAGCATTTTCATCAGGTGTAACACCATGCAATCTAGTTGTGAAATCAAAATCCATCAAAGTCATTTCTGCCTTTGCTTTTCCACATTTAAGAATCCAAGTGTTGTTTCCTGTTACTGCAAAGTTGATTTCATCTCCCGAAAATTTTGAAATAACTTTGAAGAACTCATCAGCGTGAACAGCACCCTCAATAACTTCATCAACTAATCCTGCGGTTGCCAAAGGAACATACACTGCAATTGAATCATTGTAACTGAAGATTTTTCCATCGTGGAAAACAAATGCGTCAGCACCCTGCAATGTTGGTGTACCTGTCTCAATCGCAGGCATAGCCATTTTAAGGCTTTCAAGCAAAGCCTTTTTTGAAATAGTCATGTTCTATTTCCTCCATTAAAGTAGTTTATTTATTATAGGTTTCAAAAATCAAATAATTTGAATTCATCCTCTTTTTCTAGTCTGTAACCAATTCTACGATATTCATCATAAACAGGTTTCCAAATTATTTCACACTGTTTCCTTTCATCAGGCAACAAATTTTCCATAAGCATCAATTGTTCTTGTAAATGCAAATTAAATGGGCATCCTTTACAGCCAGTTCTTTTAAAATTAAAAGGTGGGTAATATAATCTACATAGTGTTATACTCTCTCTCTATAAACCAATTTTCAAAAGATTCACTCACCACAGATAAGGGATGAAATTTTTTTAATCTGTTTTTCTTATCGGTAATTATGCAGTTTAACTGTACCCTAGTTCCACCTTCATCCTTTCTCATACCTGTTATAGTCACTGATTTATTATTATTCCTCATCCATTTCATGGCAGGCTTTTTTTTAAATTCATAACAACACATATGACTTATTTTTGAAGAATGGTGCTATCTTTCCCACCGCTGAAAGATAAGTATGCATTATTTTCCAAATCATATTGCTCATTTATTGACTTTATTTTTGTAATTCTATCCTGCAACAAAAACTCATTTTCTGTCATTTTTTTTCCTCTTAATTTCAGATTTTTTTTTATCTTCAGAATTATCCTCATCAGAATCCAAAATAACATCATCTTTCCAATGAGAATCCAAAACAGGTCTACCAAGGGCAAGACACTGGGTTGCTATGACTTTTCTCATTTCAGGCTCACCCTCACGAACTGCCAACTGAGAATAAATTGCCAAACTATGTTCCTTACAATATTTTGTTTTTGAAATTGATACCATAGATGTAACATGAGCCAATTTGCGAATATCCTCAGCCACATCTTCTGCTTCAACTTCCCTAGATATTGCGCCACGATTGGTCTGACTTGCAGTAAACACAACCGCTTTTCTTTTCTGAGCCATTGCCCTGAGCCTTTTCCATATTCCATCAAGTTGATTACGCAATTCAGAATTCCTATCACTAGGCATCATGATGTCGGCATAATCAATAATAATCACATCAGGAACAAAACCATCATGAACTAGGTCATCAAGTTTTGTTTCCAAAGATTCTACTGTTAAACTGTACGCAGGTTCAGCATAAACTCTGAATGAACCACCCCTGAACATTCTTCTCAATGACTTCTGTTTCTTTTCTATCTCAAGAACTGAACTTGCCTTTTTCAAAGTTGTTTTATTTTCAATGGTGTATTTGTTTCCATCTTCAACAAAATAAGGAATTGTCAATTCAGTGTCTTCTGTTACCTGTCCTGACAATGCTTTCCAAATTCGTTTAATCATATTTGTTCTGCTCATCTCTAGCGAATAAAAAACCACATTCAAGCCATTTTTAAGTGCTTCAATTCCACAGTCTATGAGTTGAAATGTTTTACCTGCTTTCATTGGAGCCAAAAAAGCAATAAAATCTTCACGGTGAATATCTCCAACAAGTCTACCATAATCACCATTCAATGAAAACAATTTGTCTTGTTCCTCAATAAACGCATTCAGAACAGTTTCAGAATCATCAAGAATAGAAACACCCTCACCTGACTCTTTTTCAACTTTACGATATTTGGTGATGAGTGCCTCAGCCTTGCCAATTTCACCTGTGGTCAAAAATGAATTTATATCCTCACTGAAATTCAACAATGACCTAGATTTCAAATATTGGATTGCCTGCTGAATTGCATATTCATCATTAAAGGTTTTTTGATTGTCAAAATCATTGGCAACCTTTTCAATAAAAGTCAAAATATTATCCTGCAAACTTTCATCTGTAATTTCTTCAGCGTGGGCGCGATACAATTTCAAAATGTCTTTTTTTGGCGCTAAGCCAAACTTTTTCACATAGTCTTTTATCCAACCTGAAATGATTCTTGTATAGTCTATTTCCAAATGTCTAGGATTCAAGATTGGTGCAACTTCCTTGCAGAATTTATCAGAAGTTATTAAACCAAGAATCAAATCACGCTCATTCAGTGTGTTCAATTTTTCCCTTTTCATTTTCTACCTCAAAATTATTATAGGAATAAGGGCAGTGAGTTTAATTCATCATCTGTAATATTTTCCTGCACGAATCCATTTTCAATCCTTTGTTTTGCAATTTCAAAATAATTTTTATCAAGTTCCATTCCAATAAAATTCCTATTTGTCAACTTGCAGGCTACACCTGTTGAACCACTTCCCATTGTTATATCAAGAACTGTATCACCCTCATCTGAATAAGTTTCAATCAAATATTTCAATAATTTAATCGGTTTCTAAGTTGGATGAAAACATTCAGCATCTCTTGAAAATTCAAGAAAATTAGTTTTTGTTTTGTATTCATAAAATTTATAAATTCTATTTCCATCTTCATCAATATTTTTATTTGAAATGAAATTAGAATCTGATTTTACAACTGGTAATGCATGAAAACTTGGCTTTTCAAGTTTTTCACCCTCAAAATGATATTTTGGTAATTTTTGATAAAATACACTTATATTTTCAGTTATCCTCAAAGGCATTTTATGCGATGATGCAAAATTTGTCCCTTGTTCTTTTTTCCAAATCAAATCATATTTATAATTTTTCAAATTGCTCATTCTAAGTAAAGTTGAAAATGGTTCTTGTCCAAACAATAAAATAGCAGTATTTTCTTTCACAATTCTATTCAATCCACCCCAAACACTTTCAAAGGGCAACACACTATCCCAAGAACATCTAGTTGTTCCATATGGCAAATCTGTAATTACCAAGTCAATACTTTTTTCAGGAATCTGCTTCATCAACTCCAAACAATCACCCTGCAACAATTTAATTTCACTCATCTAAAACACCGCCTGTTCCATATCATCAAATGTAATCTTTTTATAACAATCAACCATATCATCTACTGTTGCACATTCTGCAAGACTTGTATTCAGCCCATGTTTCAAACAAGCATTCTTAACAAACCAAGTCCATGGCCCATTACATTCCACTGCCTTTTGAATATCTACTGTTGAAAGTGATATAGATATATTTTCCTGCCTGCAATATTCCGCAAAAAGATGAGGCAACTCGCTTGCTGAACTGATCCAATAATGTGCATTATCTTCAAGATGACAAACATTTTTACCCCATTCAACCATTTTCCGTATATTATCCCAAAACATTCCTGCTGGCATTGAAGTGTTCATTTCAAACAATTCATTTCCACCATTTTTAGCTGTGTCTGAAAGTGTGTCAAAAATTTTATCAGCCTTTGCTTCTGAGTTGTGTTTTTTGGTGTATTCAGGCTCAAATAAACACAAAATGAACTGTGATTGCCCCTCGCCTTGAATTGATACAGAATCATAAAACCATAGATTCAAATTAGATTGCAGATATTGTTTTGAATAAGGCATTCTGTCCTCATCGTGCATCAAAATAAAATTCTTTAATGCCCCAAGAATGAGTTTTTTAACCGCTACCCAATTGCCTTTTACAGCCTTAATTTTTTCCTGCCAACCCTCAATGTTGAACTGAGCATTATTCAAAAAATTCTCACTCAAAACTCTTTCCCGAATAAATCTGCCATTGTAAATATCTTCAATACATCTACAAATATTTATATATGTTTTTGTTGGTGCTGATTTTCCGTCAGGAATTCTATGAGTGAAATATTGGGGATATTTTTTCAAAATCAATTTACTAATTGAATCTGCCTCTTTACAGTATACAGGTTTTTCAGTATCAAAAAGTGCTTCTGCTCCCATTTTTCCTATCCTTTTTGTGTAAATTGAGTTTCCTTCAATTCTTTTTTGAAGTGTATAAAAATTTATATTAATATTTTTTAGTTCATTTTTACATTCAACAAGATTTTTCAGGACTGGTAAATTGACTGAAAGATACATTCTGTTGTTTACAAAATCCATTTTCTGATACACTAATGGCTCTGTAATGTAATCAACATTTTTATCTTGATTGCGCAATCGCCTTAATGCTAATTGAACTTGCTGATAAGACAAAAACAAATCTTTTGCCATCTTTTGCAGGCTAAACCAATAATACAATCTGCCATCAAACTCTCTGCATATTGGCTGATTTTTTCCTGCAATCCATTTACACATATATGCCAATATAGCAATATGATTATGTTTTAAATATTTTACATCACCAAAACTCATTTTGAACTCCAATTACAACTCAATAAGTTTACACTCATCTGAATATTTATTCAGTAAAAAATTTCTACCTTTTTGAGTTACTCTCAAATTATATACAACGGTTTCATCATCAAGAATCGTCTGCTTGATTTCAAAATAACCCTGAGTTGAATATTTTGCATATGGAATCCAAGTGCTGTTTTGCTTAAAAATAATTTCATCTTTATGAAGAATTTTATTAAACTCAATAGCAGACTTGTAGCCAAGTTCTTTTGCTATTTCTGAAATTGTATAGGATTTTTCAGAATGCATAAGCAAAGCATTTTTATTTTCTGCAACTTCTGCTCTTTGTTCTTGTTTTTTTTTCTTTGCTTCCAATATTGCAATTTCTTCTTCATAACCCTCTTTCATCAAAAGCATGGCTTGATGTATTTTTAATGCAGGTGTTAATTCAGTTGAAATAACCTTTACTGCTCCAGTAAAGGTATATTGATTTGGATTAGAAGATTTCAGCTGTTCTATTAAAACTGTTATTTCATACTCATTCCAATATGTTGGCTTACCATTTTGAATAATTTTATTTGGCAAACATTTTTTTGCGTTTTCAAGAATAACTTTAGATGAAGTGTTTAATTTTTCAGCAAGTTCTTTTGTTGTAACTAATTTTTCAGTTGACAAATCATTCATAATGATTCCTTAAAAAAAATAAAACCTTTGACCACTGCACTCCATTTCTGAAGTTAAGCCCGCAGATAGTCAAAGGTTTTGAAGATTCTTTTTAAAGAATCAATAATGGGCTTATAATTATTGATTCCTTAAAACACAATTTATTATAGGATTCATTTGAAAAAATTTCTAGTAATTTATGAGAAAATATTTTAGGATTTTTCAAAATCCTTTTATTTATTATAAATAATAAATAGTATTTATATTATATTATTCATAAATTTTATATGACCTCTCATAAAAATTTACACTCCAAATATTGTATAAATCACAAATTATAAGTTCATAAAATATTTTCAAAAATTTATTAAAAATACTTTACTTTTTTTAAAAAATAGTTTAATATACAAGAAAAATAAAACACATGGAGAACCTATATGAAAGGTCAATTTGAAAAATATGTAAACTTGATACGAAAATCAGCCCATTTTTATTCTAATAAATGGGATATTGACTATGAAGAAGTTGAGGCACAAGGATTTTTGTTGTATTGTGAATGTATAGACACTTTTGATTTTAGCAAAAGTGGCTTTTCAACCTATCTTACATGGCAATTGAAACGGCTTAATGACTTCTGTAAAACTTATAAACGCCAACAGGGTGAATTGATTGAAGATTATTTCAGGACAGATAATAATTCTGAAATAGATTCAATTTGTGATGCTATTCCTGCAACTTCTGAAAATATAACTTTGAAAGAACTTCTTGAAATTGGATTATCTAATCTATCCAAAGAAGCATATTCAATGTTTGAATGGATTCTTGGCAGAACTTGGGAAACAAAAGGCAAATTAAAACCTTCAATCAGCCTTGCTATGAAAACATTCAATTATTCTAGGTTGCAGGCTGAAACAATTTGGAATGAGATTGGAAATTTCTATAAAACTACTTTATATGCACTTTAATTTTTCAATTTTCTATCCTATAATAGAGCAAGTGTGTTTTAATCTGCCTTATAAAGTGGTGGGTGGTAGGGTGATAAAATTCTCCAATATCACCCTGCTTTTTTTGTTTTAGGATTGTTAAAAAATGGTAATATATGACGGTGAAAGACTTTGTGTACAATTGACTCGTGGTAAAGATTACAAGGTGGTGCTTGAACTTGCAAAACAATCTGAATATTCAGAATATTTGCAGGATATTAGTGTGTATTGTTTACCGCCTACAAAACATAATGCAAAAGCACTTTTTGAAGCGGGCTATCCGTTTGACGATTCTGCAAAAATCTTTCTTCAAAAACCTAAATATGAACCACTTCCAAAACAACCGCCTGTACTAAATTTTCATACTGTTGATGGAAAATATGATGCGTTTCCTTTTCAAAAAGAGGGTGTTATGAAAATGCTTTCTATGAATTCAAACATTTTACTTGCCGATGAAATGGGATTGGGGAAAACACCTCAGGCAAGTTTATACCTTAAACTGAAAGATAATAGTTTGCCAGCATTGGTAGTTTGTCCAGCTTCTCTTAAACAGAATTGGCAGAATGAACTTAAAAAGTGGGCAGGTATAAATTCGTACATTTTAAGCGGTCGCACACCAAAATGTTTTTCAGAAAAGTTCTATCAAAAATATTCGGTATTTATCATCAATTATGATATTTTGGGCACAGAGAATTTGAATGATAAAAAATATTTAAATGAATTAAAATCTCAATATAAAAAATCTCAAGAACAATTGGAACTTCTTAAAAAGCAACTTAAAAAATCTTACAATCTTGAACTTGAAAAACAGATTCAAAAACTTGAAGAACAGATTCAATCATTAAAGTTTAAATCTAAGAATTTCAAGCCTGAGGTCATAGGGTGGGTTGATGAACTTTCCAAAATTTCTTTCAATACCATTATATGTGATGAAGTTCAATATATTGCGGAATTGTCTACAATCCGTACAAGAGCAATTTATAAATTTTGCAATGTTCTTAAAAACTGCAAAAAATTGTTTATGTCGGGAACACCTTATGAAACACGCACTTTGCAGTTTTATCCTTCATTACATCTGTTAAATAAAAAATTATTCCCCAGTGAATGGAAATTTAAAATGCGTTATTGCAACCCAATTAAAACATATTGGGGCTGGACTTTTGACGGATTAAGCAACGGTGATGAACTTCACGAACTTCTTTCAACTTTTACGATTAGACGATTGAAAAAAGAAGTCCTGAAACAATTGCCACCTAAAATTCGTGCGGTTGTTCCTTTGACTATTTCTGATGATGAAAGAGCAAAATATGATGAAGCCGAAAGACAATTTGAACTTGACATCCTTACAGGAAAAAAGAACAAGTCAGAGCAATTGGCTCATATTTCTGAAATGAAAAAGATTGCTTTTGAAGTGAAAAAAAAGGCTGTAATTCAGTGGATAAATGATTATCTAGCCATTAATCCCAAGTTGGTAGTATTTATTTTTCATCATGATGCTTTTGACACGCTAAAACACGAATTTGAGCCAATCTCAGTAGGAATTACAGGTGCTACAGACGTAAATAAAAGGCAAGATATAGTTGACAAATTTCAAACTGATAATAAAATTCAATTGTTTATTGGGCAAATTAAAGCATCAGGTGTTGGATTGACTTTAACCAAAGCAAGTGCAACTGCTTTTGTGGAATTTGGTTCAACTGCACCTCAGCACGAACAGGCTGAGGATAGAGTTCACCGCATTGGTCAGACAGCAGATTCTGTTATGGCATATTATTTGGTGCTGGATAATAGTATTGATACGGATGCAATGACAACTCTTGAACGCAGGAACAAAGATTTGAAAAAAGTTCTTAATGGTGAAGATGATGCAAGCATGTTTGATCATACAGGTGATATGACTGAAGAAATACTTAAAGCCTTCAAAAAAAGAAAAAATATTCAAAAAATTTATTAAAATCACACAGAAATATTCCTATAATAAACTGTACAATAAAACTTCTACATCACTTGGAAGTTTTATCAAATCAATCTTGAGATTGTTTAAGTGAGGTATGAAATGGAATTTGAACCTTTTACAAAAGTTGAGCAAGTTGAAGAATTCTTTGGGCACTCCATATATAAGGGTGGAAAAGAAATGACTGTTGCTGGTGCTAACTATGCTGAAAAATCTAAGGCGCTATATATTCAAGCAATAGATGAAGATGGCAAGGAACTTTCTATGCCCGCAATGAACTGGTTTTATTCTGCAAAATATATGGGGCATCCTTTTGGAAAGCCTATGAAAGGAATTGAGAATGAAGAGTTTTAGTCATGCTTTCAACAAGGCTGACAACTATAACACTCCAAGTTGTCTTGTTAGAATTGTCATACCATTCTTGCAGATATGGGCAAAGGATTTTGAAAAAGAGAATAAAAGACAGCCAATTGTTTGGTGTCCTTTTGATTTGGAATCATCTCAATTTGTTCAAATTCTAAAACAATACGGATTTCAAGTTGAATATTCCCATATTTCTGAACATAAAGATTTTTTCATATACCAGCCTGTAAAGTGGGATATTGCTGTGAGCAATCCACCATTCAGTAAAAAATTAGACATCTTCAAAAAGTTCTATCTTTGGAACAAGCCTTTTGTTATGTTAATGAACATGATGGCTCTTAACTATCAAGAGGTGGGCAACCTTTTTGCAAAAATGAAAACAGATGTCCAATTTTTAATTCCTGATAAAAAAATTAGTTTTAATGGCAAAACAAGTTCATTCTGTAGTGGATATGTTTGCTATAAATTCCTAGAATGTACAACTTTTGTTCATATGTCGGATAATAATGCAGGCAAATATTTTAGAGGGTGAAAAATGAAAAAATCTGAAATAACAGTGTCTATGCCAATGACAACCTATGAGGAATTTGAGCAGTACAAAAAGCGATATAAAGAATTGCTTGATGAACTAAAATCTTGCTTTAACACTCAATTGTTTGATACCAATGCTGAGGCAAGTATTGATTTTGATGTCATTAAAGCACTTAATATTGCCAAAAAAACACTTCCTGCTAAGTATAATGGGATATATGTCAATTACAATGTTTAGAATCAACATAACACCCTATTTTTAGGGGATAGGGTGTTATTTTTAAATTGATTCTAGTTGCTTTGAAATTGAGTTTAATTCATTTTCATAAGATTTCAATTTTGACTTTTCTTCAGCGTTTGGTAATTTTGAATATGCCTTTTTAATTAAGATTCCAGCGTGTTTTAATTCATCGCTTGCCATCTGCTGAAAAAGTTCGTCATTTGAATCTAGGTATTTTTGCAGGTATTTTTTAGCACCTGAAAGTTCCTCAGAAATTTCATCGCTTGCCTTTTCTTCAGAAGTTTCAATCTCATAATCTTCATGGCTAGAATCCATTTGATTCAATTTCTGTATCAGTCGCCACATTTCACCTGTAAATAAGGCACTGAGGAATTCGGCTGAGTTTGGATTGTAGCCATTAAAATCAATTGCAGAAACAGATTCAGCCATAGTTTTTTCCGATGTGGAATTCAAATTAAGTTCCATTTTTCAACCTCTCATTTAGAATTTCTAGTTGTTCTAAAATTGATTTCATCAAATCCTTTTCTTGTTCATAATGCTTTTTGGCCAACTCTAACATTTCACCGTTTACGGTCATATTTGTTAGAGTTCCCAAGCAGTTGATTAAGATTATAAAATCAACTTCAGACATTATACTTTCAAGAAGTGAGCAGGGTCATTGAAGAATCTAACTTTCAACAAAGTTCTACTTCTTAATGCACAGCATGGTCGCCAATAGTTTGCAACTTTATTCATAACAGTCCAAGTTGTAGTTCCATCTGTGATATTGATTTGAGTTCCATTTGTTCCTGCAGGAATAGTGAGGAATAATCCAAGACAGTAACAATTTCCATCAGTGAAAGTTGTGTTTGCAGGAACAGTGATTGTTGTTACTCCACCTGAAGTTGTTACACTTGATACTGCTACCAAGTTTGGACAAGTTCTACAATTACAAGCCATTTTATGCCTCCAAAAAAATAAAC
>ERZ1034873.288-NODE-288-length-29767-cov-5.352181_pt1 | contig 29767 bp, 24 predicted proteins | sample MGYA00520689_ERZ1034873 | MGnify/ENA primary metagenome ERZ1034873 (study PRJEB33766, sample SAMN09781722) | gut metagenome | biome: gut microbiome | host: Homo sapiens | place: Madagascar | study: EMG produced TPA metagenomics assembly of the PRJNA485056 data set...
TTTCGGGTTGTTCTGTGGACTTTTTCCTTTTGTCTGTTTTTTCGTTCCTGCCTGCTTTTTTGTATCCGGTTGTTTCTTCTGATTCTCGTCTTCTATCAGTGACTTTAGCAGGTCATCCTCTAAGATATTATAATCCGGTACAATCTGCGCTTCATGTCCGCATACCGAACAGTAAATGCAGCCAACCTTAAGTTCAGCACCACAGTTTGTGCACTTCATTTTTCGTTCCCCTTACCTTTGTCTTATCTGCTGCGTTCCATTGCTTCTACGCAGTTACTCATCAGCATAGCGATGGTCATTGGGCCAACACCACCCGGTACCGGTGTGATCGCGTGACAATGCGGCTCTACCTCATCAAACTTCACATCACCGGAAAGCTTATTGTTCTCATCACGGTGGATTCCTACATCAATGACGGTTGCACCTTCCTTCACATAGGATGCATCGATGAACTCCTTCTTACCGATCGCAACGATCAGAATATCGGCTGTCTTACATACTTCATGCAGATCCTTTGTCTTCGAATGTGTGATCGTCACGGTCGCATTCTCACGGAGCATTAACAACGCCATCGGTTTACCAACGATATTGCTTCGTCCCACTACGACACAATTTTTCCCGGCGATCTCAATACCGGAACGCTTTAAGAGCTGGATAATTCCCGCCGGTGTACAGGATACAAAGCCTTCTCTTCCGATCGTAAGTGCACCAACATTCATCGGATGGAAACCATCTACATCCTTTGCAGGAGAGATTGCACCAATGATCTTATCTTCATTGATATGTGCCGGAACCGGTAACTGTACTAAGATTCCGTTCACCTTATCATCCGCATTCAGCTTTTCGATCAATGCGATCAGTTCGTCCTCGGTTGTCTCTTCCGGAAGTTCATAGGATAAGGACTCAATCCCGATATATTCACAGGCTCTTTTCTTATTCCGTACATAGACACTGGATGCCGGATCATTGCCCACCTGGATCACAGCCAGAGCGCCTGTGACACCCTGGGCTTTTAATTCCGCTACTTTCTGTTTTAATTCATCCTTGATCTCGGATGAAATTCTCTTTCCATCAATTAATTCTGCCATACTTCCTACCTCTCGTTTATGTATCATCCTAGAACAGTCCGGTGATCATACCATCCTCGTTTACATCAATATTATTGGCTGCAGGAACTTTTGGAAGACCCGGCATGGTCATGATCGAACCGGTAATTGCTACAACAAATCCTGCTCCTGCGGATGCATATACCTCACGGACATTCATGGTAAAGTTCTCCGGACGACCTAACTTCTTTGCATCATCCGATAAAGAATACTGGGTCTTTGCCATACAGATTGGGAAATTACCCATACCAAGCTCTGTAATATGCTTTAACTCTTTCATTGCAGCCGGGGAATAGGTTACTTCCTTCGCACCATAGATCTCACGTGCGATCGTTTCGATCTTCTCCGTCAGTGGAAGTTCATTCTCATATAATGGCGTAAATTCGGATTTTTTATGCTCAAGTGTATCTAAAACTTTTTCGGCAAGTGCGATTCCACCTTCGCCACCCTTTTCCCATACTTCGGATAATGCGAAATCACAATCGCGCTCTTTACAGAAGTTTTCTACAAATGCAATCTCTTCCGCTGTATCGGTAACAAAGGAATTTAAGGTTACAACAACCGGCACCTTATATTTCTGAAGGTTCTCAATATGTTTTTCAAGGTTCACGATACCTTTTTTCAGTGCATCCATATTTTCCTCGGAAAGTTCTGCCTTTGGCACTCCACCGTTATACTTTAAGGCACGGATCGTTGCAACAAGTACAACTGCATCCGGCTTTAATCCGGCCATACGGCACTTAATATCAAAGAACTTCTCAGCTCCTAAGTCTGCGCCGAAGCCCGCCTCCGTAATCACATAATCTGCAAGCTTTAAGGCTGTCTTTGTTGCGCGTACACTGTTGCATCCATGTGCAATATTCGCAAATGGTCCGCCATGAACGATTGCCGGATTATGCTCTAAGGTCTGGATCAGGTTTGGTTTGATCGCATCCTTTAAAAGAGCTGCCATAGAACCAGTAGCATGAAGATCATCTGCGGTTACCGGATCTCCGTTGAAATTATAAGCAACAATCATACGGCCCAGACGTTTCTTCAAATCTTCCATATTATCTGCTAAGCAAAGTACAGCCATGATCTCAGATGCTACCGTAATGATAAAATGATCCTCACGTACCATACCATCCATCTTGCTTCCAAGTCCGATTACAATATTACGGAGTGCACGGTCATTCATATCCAGACAACGTTTCCATACAACCTGACGTGGATCAATTCCAAGCTGGTTACCCTGCTGGATATGGTTATCCAGTAATGCTGCAAGCAGGTTATTGGCAGATGTAATTGCGTGGAAGTCTCCGGTAAAGTGAAGGTTCAGATCTTCCATCGGTACAACCTGTGCATATCCACCGCCTGCGGCTCCACCCTTGATTCCAAAGCATGGTCCAAGAGACGGCTCACGTAATGCGATCACTGCCTTTTTATTTAACTTGCCAAATGCTTCACCAAGTCCAACACTTGTCGTTGTCTTACCTTCTCCTGCCGGAGTCGGATTGATTGCTGTTACAAGAATCAGTTTTCCATCCTCACGATCCTTGATGTTTGCCCATAACTCGTCGGAAAGCTTTGCCTTGTACTTTCCGTACAGTTCTAATTCATCCTCTGAAATATCTAACTTGGCTGCTACATTTTTGATTGGCTCCATTACTGCTTCCTGTGCAATTTCAATATCACTCTTCATCTTTAACTCCTCATTTCTGCGCATTCTTTTGTATCATATGATCTGCCTGCCGCGCTTTGATACAGACCATTTATGTAAGCTTCACCTAGCAGTTTTCATCGATATAGACTTCTAACTGTTCCGGTGACATCAATACCTGCCTTGGCTTTGTCCCTTCATCCGGGCCGACCACTCCGGCCTCTTCCAGCTGATCCATGATCCTTGCTGCCCGGTTAAAACCGATCTTAAAGTATCGCTGCAGCATACCGATCGATCCTTTATCCTTATCAATTAAAAGCTTCGCAGCATCTGCAAAATACATATCCCGGTCATCGCCCGGTGCACCGGCAGAATCCGATCCGCCGGAGCTGGTACTGATACTGCTCATCTTCTCTTCGATCTCATTGTTATAAGTGACTTGCCCATTCTGGTTTTTCACAAAATCTACCACATCTGCGACTTCCTTATCCGAAACAAATGCGCCCTGGACACGAAGTGGCTTCTGCATCCCTTGCGGATAAAACAGCATATCTCCTTTTCCAAGCAGCTTCTCTGCTCCGTTCATATCAAGGATCGTACGGGAATCCACTCCGGATGTCACGGAAAATGCGATTCGTGACGGCATGTTCGCCTTGATCAGACCCGTAATGACATTGACCGATGGACGCTGTGTTGCGATGATCAGGTGGATTCCTGCCGCTCTTGCAAGCTGTGCCAGACGACAGATCGCATCCTCGACATCCCCCGGTGCAACCATCATAAGATCTGCTAACTCGTCTACAATGATAACGATCTGCGGCATCTTCTTTGGCTTGTCAGGATCATCAATATCTGCGATGCTCTCCACCTTCTGATTATAGCCCTTGAGGTCACGCACACCGAATTCCGCGAACTTGTTATAACGGTCTGTCATCTCTGATACCGCCCAGTGTAAGGCACCTGCCGCCTTCTTCGGATCTGTGACGACCGGAATAAACAGATGCGGGATTCCATTGTAGACACTTAATTCCACGACCTTCGGATCGATCATGATAAGCTTCACATCATCCGGATGTGCACGATAGAGAATACTCATAATGATCGTATTGATACAGACGGATTTACCGGAACCTGTTGCTCCTGCGATCAGAAGATGCGGCATCTTTGCAATATCTGTAACAATTACCTTTCCGCCGATATCTTTACCGGCTGCAAATGCGATCGGTGACGGATGTTTTTTAAATTCTTCCGATTCCACCAGATCACGGAACATAACGGCAACACTTTCCTTGTTCGGTACTTCAATACCAATTGCTGCCTTCCCCGGGATCGGTGCTTCCATACGGATATCTGCGGCCGCAAGATTCAGCTTGATGTCATCGGAAAGTCCGACAATCTTACTGACCTTCACACCCATTTCCGGCTGGATTTCATATCTGGTAACCGCCGGTCCGCAGCTGACATTCGTGATCGTTACATTCACACCAAACGTCTTTAAGGTCTGTTGCAGCTTTGCTGCTGTCGCCCTTAAGTGTGCCTGTGTATCTCCGGCTGCATTCTTATCCCCGGCCTTTAACAGGGACACCGGTGGGAAGATATACGTCTGCTTTGCTTCACCCTGCATCTGCTCCTGAGCCTGAACGGTCATTGCAACATCGGCAACCTCCTGCTCCACTTCTTCCTTCGAAGAACGGGTTAAGCGATGCTTCTTCGGCTCCGGTTCCGGTTCCGGATCTGTAACCGGATCTGCATCGGCTTCACTTACTTCGGTCAATGGACTTTCTGCGTTCACCGGTATAAAATCTTCCGATGATATATCAGCTTCCAATGGGGCTGTGTGCTCCGGTTCTGCAGCAGGCATCTCCGGTAATTCTATCGTCTCCTGCGGCTGCCCGAACAGCTTATGAAAGTCTTCAAAGACATTGTCTGCTGCCGGTGCCGTTTCTGCTGATGCAGTTTCATCACTCGTCAAACGGATATGCTCTTCCTCCTGTACCTTTGGTGTGACAAGCTCCGGTTCCGGCTTTAATTCACTTAATCCTGCCGGCTCAGCCTCAGATTTCTTTTTTGATGGTTTTTCTAACTTTGTATTCATTGCAACGCCGCTGACATGCTTGTCCATACGCCGCTGCTCACGCTCCTGCTCTCTTAGATCTCGCCGCTTACTCTGGATCTCTTTTCGTCTTGCAGCATCATCCATTGCTGTATCATACAGCTTCTTTCCACCCTTTTGCATACCACGAAAAAAAGACCGCTCTGTAATCAGAACAAGTGCAATGATCAATACGATAATATCGATCACATATGTACCGATCACACCGAATGCCGGACACAACAGACTTTCTAACAGTCCGCCGACGATTCCGCCACCACCTTTTGTCTCCATGCTGCTTTTGAATGCTTCTACTGCATTCTGAGCCTTGTCCGTATCGGATACCATCTGTACAAACAGACAGAGAAATGCAACAAATAAGATTCCGGCGACCAGTTTGATCGTTGCCACGCCATTCTCTTTATTCGACATTGCAAATGCTGTTCCGACAAACAGACAGATTGGGAAAACATATGCCGTAAGTCCAAACAGTCCAAAAATAAAAGCACTGATCTTTTCCCCGACAAATCCACCAACTCCAAAATTGGCAAGAAAAATGATGATACTGACTGCAAGAACGATCCACAGGATCACCTCATTGCGAAAGGCTGCCTCCTGTTGTCTTTTTTTCTTTGTGGTACGCTTTTTTGATGTCGTTCTTCTAGTACCCGTTGCCATATAAACCTCCTGATCTGATCCTGTTTATTCCTATGCCAGATAGAAGTATGCGCCGATTGAGAACGCACCAAGGATCAGACAATATATGGAAAAAACAGTAAATTTCTTTTTACGGACAACCACTAACATCGTCTTAATACAGATATATCCGACGATGCCTGCCACGATCGTTCCAACCAGATAGTTCACTGCCATGCTTCCGGTAACAGCAGAAAAATCAACATCCTTCATCTCTAATACCAGCGCACCTAAAATGGCCGGGATCGACATGATAAAGGAATACTTCACAGCAAACTTTCTGCTATATCCACTTAACAGGCAGGCTGTGATCGTGGTTCCGGAACGGGAAATACCCGGCAGTGTCGCAATACCCTGTGTAATACCTACGACGAAAGCATTTGTATACGTAACGTTCTTCGGGGTCTTGCCACCATCCGGTGCACGGTCTGCAATAAAAAGCAGAATGGATGTAATGATCAGACAGATTCCCGGAACGATCAGGATCTGGGATGCCATGGAAACCAGATCTCTTGCCACATATCCGATCACGCCGGTCGGTATGGTGGAAACAATAACTAACATAACGAACTTCCGGTAACTGTTGTTTACGACTCTCAGGTAAGGCTTTTTTTCCTCACGTGAAATATTTTTAAAAAAGATAGAAATGTTGATACAGGCATCGCGGATGATACTGCAGCCCTCGCATATCATCTTCCAGATATCCTTATAATATACAATAAACACCGCAACCAGCGTTCCTAAGTGAAGCAGCACATCAAAAAACATATCTGCTTCTTCCATATGAAAAAGCTGTTGAAAAATTGCCAGATGACCGGAACTGCTGACTGGCAGGAACTCTGTTAATCCCTGAATCAATCCCATAAATATCGCTTGTAATAATGACATATGTGCCTCCTTATAAATTCAACCATACGAAATATATATTATCATATCTGAAAGCTTTTGTCATTATCACGTTTCACTTCTATCTGTTTTTGTATATTAAAATTTTCTTAACAGCCTCTCTTCTTCTCGATCATATGATGCAGCCTGCCCAATGCCTTATCAATTCCGCCTACTTCCGATATCAGGCCTTCCTTTACTGCCTGTTCTCCTACTAAGATCGTACCGAGGTCTTTTGTCAGCATTCCTGTATTCATCATCATTTCCTCTAACCGGTCTGTTTTCGCCTTACTGTGGGTTGCAATAAAAGTTAAGATCCGATCCTGCATCTGTTTGAAATAATCATATGTGGAGGGCGCACCAATGACAGTCCCACTCATACGCACCGGATGAATCACCATCGTACCGGATGGAACGATAAAGGAATAATCGGTCGATACCGCAAGCGGAACTCCAATGGAATGACTGCCGCCAAGCACCAGTGATACCGTAGGCTTATCCAATGATGCTATCATCTCGGCAATCGCAAGTCCGGATTCGACATCACCACCAACCGTATTTAACAGGATCAGCACCCCGTCTACCTGATCAGAATCTGCGATTTCTGCAAGCTTTGGCAAAACATGCTCATACTTGGTCGTCTTGGTAGAAGAAGAAAGACATTCATGTCCTTCGATCTCACCGATCACAGACAGCAGATGGATGCGGTGACGGTAATGATTTTCCTTTAATGCCAGCTGTCCCATCTCACGGATGCTTTCGTTCTCCTTCTGTATCTTATCTTCTTCCGCTTCCAGGTTATCCGCCCTGTTGTCTGCGCTCTGGCTGCTTGTATCGTTCTTCCAGTCTGCTCTGTTTTCCCGAATACTTTTTCTTGCCATTTCAATATCCTCAATTGATTTTCTCATTTTCCCTGATCCCCTTTTCTTTTGATACTGTATGGAATTTCCATGAAATAAAGTGTGCGCTTGCCGCACACTCCCGCGCCCGAGTGGATGCATCGCATGATCTTCCACTCCACGAGGTGCGCAGCTTAGCACGCAGTGCTTGCATACAAAAAACAGGCAGTTCCCTGCCTGTTTATTATATGTACGACTTTTCAAACTATTCCGGTATCTTTATCCAATCAGATAGTTATAGAGGTTCTCGTAACGTCCCTTAGAATTGTTCCATGAGAAATCATTTGCCATACCACGATCGATCATCTGATTCCACTGTTTCTTCTTATCAAAGAAAATATGTTTCGAATAATTGATCGTATTGAGCATCTCTTCTCCATTATAATTCGTAAAGGAGAAGCCGTCTCCGGTATTCTCATATTCGTTGTATGCCTGAACGGTATCCTTTAATCCGCCCGTCTCACGTACGATCGGAACGGTTCCGTAGCGGAAAGAGATCAACTGCGTCAGACCGCATGGTTCAAAACGCGATGGCATTAAGAATGCATCCGCAGCCGCATACAGCTTATGTGCAAGATCATCCGAATAACAGATGTTTGCAGATACGCGGTCACCATACTTCCATGCATAGTAACGGAATGCATTCTCATAGTTCGAATCACCGGTTCCGATCACAACGAACTGTGTATAATCATCTACAATACGTTCAATGACGTAATTGATCAGATCCAGTCCCTTCTGATCCGTCAGTCTTGAGATCAGACCGATCATATACTTCTTCTTATCTACTGCAAGTCCAAGCTCCTCCTGAAGCTTCACCTTATTCTGCCACTTCTTCTTGCGGAAGGTCTCTGCATTGTAATTGACATAGATCTTCTGATCCGTATCCGGATTGTAAACATTATAATCAATTCCGTTTACAATGCCCTGCATATCAAAATGTCTTGCCGACATCAGACCATTTAAGCCTTCCCCGTAATACTCGGTCTGGATCTCATTCGCATAGGTATCACTTACTGTTGTGATGTAGTCTGCATATACCAGACCACCCTTTAACATATTCGCATCCTTCTGATACTCCAGCTTATCCGGCGTGAATAACTCTGCCGGAAGTCCGGAAAGTCCCTGTACCGTCTTCACATCCCAGATTCCCTGGAACTTCAGGTTGTGGATTGTCATGATCGACTTCATGCCCCAGAAGAACATATCGCCCTGAAATTCATTCTTCAGATATACCGGGATAAATCCTGTCTCCCAGTCATGGCAGTGAATGATATCCGGCTGGAAACCGATCAGTGGCAGCATCGACAATACTGCCTTATCAAAGAATATAAACTTCTCAATGTCATAGCGGATGTTTCCGTATGGAAGGAAACATTCGAAATATTCTCTGTTATCAATAAAGTAATAGGTAATGCCATCCAGCTCATACTGTAAGACACCGACATACTTATTCTGTACATAGCTTCCGGTGCTCATATAAAAATGCGTGACATACTTGAATTCATTCCGGTACTTCTCCGGAATGCAGGTGTAATTTGGAAGAACCACCCGCACATCCCAGTATCGTTTATCGAATTCCTTTGGCAGTGCCCCGCACACGTCCGCAAGACCACCAGTTTTGATAAATGGAACACATTCTGAAGCTGCAAAAAGTATTTTTTTCATAAAGTAACGATACCTCCCTGTTGTTTCTGCACCCCTGCAGAATAATCACTACTATCTGTTAAATACACTCCAATGCCTGACTTAAGTCAGCAATAATATCATCTGCATTTTCGATTCCAACGCTCAGCCGGATCAGATCCGGTGCGATTCCTGCTTCTAAGAGCTGTTCATCTGTCATCTGACGGTGGGTATGGCTTGCCGGATGAAGGACACAGGTTCTTGCATCTGCAACATGTGTAACGATTGCAGCAAGCTTTAAGTGATCCATGAAGGAAATCGAAACTTCCCGTCCACCCTTTAATCCGAATGCCATTACACCACAGGTTCCATTCGGCATATATTTTTCGGCAAGTGCATGGTATGGATTACTCTCTAATCCCGGATATTTTACCCAGGCAACCTTCTCATGCTGTTCTAAAAACTTTGCTACCTTTAATGCATTCTCACAATGTCTCGGAACACGTAAATGTAACGTCTCTAATCCGACATTTAAAAGAAATGCATTCATCGGCGAAGGAATGGAGCCGAGATCCCGCATCAGCTGCGCCGTTGCTTTTTCTATGTATGCAAGCTTGCCAAACTTCTGTGTATAGACGATTCCATGATAGGATTCATCCGGTCTGGTCAGTCCTGCGAACTTATCTCCATATGCTTCCCAGTCAAAGTTACCACTGTCAACAATACAGCCGCCCACACTCATTGCATGGCCATCCATATACTTTGTCGTCGAATGGGTAACGATATCTGCACCCCACTCAAATGGACGACAATTGATCGGTGTTGCAAATGTATTGTCAATGATCAGCGGTACACCATGTGCATGAGCGATCTTTGCCATCTTCTCAATGTCTAATACCACGCACGACGGATTGGCGATCGTCTCACCAAACATTGCCTTCGTATTCGGACGGAATGCTGCGTTTATCTCTTCTTCGGAAGCATCCGGATCGACAAAGGTACAGTCAATGCCCTGCTTCTTTAATGTTGTGCCAAGCAGATTAAAGGTTCCACCGTAAATGGAATTCGATGCCACAACATGATCACCGGCTTCGCAGATATTAAATACCGCAAAATAGTTGGCTGCCTGTCCGGAAGAAGTAAGCATTGCTGCAACTCCACCCTCTAAGTCTGCGATCTTTGCTGCCACTGCATCATTGGTCGGATTCTGTAATCTGGTATAAAAATATCCGGCTTCCTCTAAATCAAACAGACGTCCCATCTGATCACTGGTATCATACTTAAACGTCGTACTCTGATAAATCGGGAGTACACGCGGTTCTCCGTTTTTCGGATGCCAGCCGGACTGAATACACTTCGTTTCTATCTGGTAATTTTCCTGATGATTATCGCTCATATGCTTCTCCTTCCCTGTCCTTATGCGATGTCTGATCCGTACTTAAGCATCCCAGTTATGGTATACTTCCTGAACATCATCATCATCATCTAAAAGATCAAGGATTCTCTGAATATTCGTAAGGTCTGCTTCCTCTGTTAATTCTACATAATTCTGTGGCAGCATGGTAACTTCTGCACTTGCCATTACAATGCCTGCCTTCTCTAATGCTTCACGAACTTCACCGAAAGCTTCCGGATCTGTGATCACTTCATAGCTGTCCTCTTCTTCGGAAAAGTCTTCTGCACCGGCATCTAATGCTAACATCATAAGATCATCTGCATCCATATCGCAGTCTTCTTTTGCGATAATGATCTGACCTTTCTCATCAAACATATAGGACACACAACCCTGTGTTCCAATGCTTCCCTGTCCCTTTGTAAATGCATTACGTACATTTGCAGCGGTACGGTTTCTGTTATCTGTTAATGTCTTAACGATGATGGCAGTTCCGGATGGACCATAACCCTCATAAACAGCTGTCTCATAGTTTACAGAGCCTGCATCACCGGCTGCCTTTTTGATTCCACGCTCGATGGTATCGTTGGGCATATTATTTGCTTTTGCTTTTGCAATTACATCTCTTAATCTGCTGTTATTTGCAGGATCGGAGCCGCCTTCTTTTACGGCAACTGCGATTTCCCTTCCAATCATGGTAAATACTTTTCCTTTTGCCGCATCGTTCTTCTCTTTCTTATGCTTAATATTGGCAAATTTGGAATGTCCTGACATAACTATATCCTCTTTTCTATTGGTATTTTACATTTTATTCTATCATCTTTTCAGCGGTCTGACAAGAAGTATCCTTATCAGAATCTGTACCACCGGCCTGTCTGACCACATGTACGGTCTTAATGATCTTATCCTCGACTTCTTTTACCTGAAATAACCAGCCTTCATAGCTGACCTCAAAGACCTCATGATCTCCCGGTATCTTATCGATCAGGGAGATCAGGAATCCGTTTAAGGTATCATAATCCTCGGTATTCATCGGAATATCCAGTGCCTCTGCCACTTCCTCTAGCGGTGCCATGCCGTTCATCCGGTAGGAACCGTCCGCCTGCTTTTCGATGAAATGCTTTTCTTCATCATGTTCGTCAAAAATATTTCCAACGATCTCCTCTAAAATATCTTCCATTGCCACAAGGCCTGCCGTCTGACCATACTCATCCACGACAATGACCATATGACTTTTTTCCTTCTGCATCTCCTGAAACAGAACATTGATCTTACGTGTCTCCGGGATAAAATCCACCTCACGGATCAGGCCGTCAATATCCTTGATCGGAAGCTGCATCACTTCCTGCTTCTGGCTGTTTAACAGTGCTTCTTTGATATGTAATACACCAATGATATTATCAATATCATCGATATATACCGGGAATCTGGAAAATCGGTTTTCAACGATAAAAGAAAGGGCATCTAAAAAGGTGTCATTTCCATCGAGTGCAACAATATTTTTCCGATGGGTCATAATATCCTTCGCCTCTTTTTCATCGAACTCAAAAATATTATGTATCATCTCTGCTTCACTCTCTAAAAGTACACCCTGTTCATGTCCTTCATTGACCATGGATATGATCTCTTCTTCTGTGACATCTTCCGTGTTCACAAAAGGGATTTTTTCCAAAATACGTTTGAATACATTTTTCTTTTCTGTCTTTTCTATATTCGGACTCCCGCCGTCATCCATATGCATTTTCTCCTTTTTGTATACAACTTGTTTTCGCAATAATATAGCATTTCCGAAATCATTCGTCAAGTTATGTACATAATTCAAGACTGATTTCTAATGCTTTATCCACCTTGGTAAGTATCTCTGTATCTAAATGGCATACCTTATCCTTAAGTCTTGTCTTATCGATCGTGCGCAGCTGCTCTAAGAGAATGACAGAGTCCTTGACCATCGCATATCTTCTGCAGTCAAGTTCTACATGGGTCGGCAGCTTCGCCTTATTCATCTGTGAAGTGATCGCGGCACAGATCACAGTCGGACTGTGTCTGTTTCCTACATCATTTTGTATGATCAGTACCGGTCTTACACCGCCCTGTTCCGAACCGACGACCGGTCTTAAATCTGCATAATATACATCTCCACGTCTGATTATCATATTTCTCACTCCATTTATTCTGGTTATACCTTAAGTATTTCCATTTTCAGCGAGTGTATACGATATTTTTATTCTCCAAAGTAGTCTCTTGCAAAAACGCGCTTTCCGTTTTCATAATAAACACGCGGAATACGTCTTCCGAGATCACATGCAAATTCATAGTTGAATCTTCCGGAAAGTTCTCCGAGTTCTTCTAATGTGATCTGCTTCTCCCCATCTTTTCCGACCAGTGTAACCTCCGTTCCGGTATGCACATCCGCAATATCCGTTACGTCTACCATAAACTGATCCATACAGACGCGTCCGAGGATCGGCGCCTCCTGTCCATGGATCAGCACATACCCCTTATTCGAAAGTCCTCTCGGATACCCATCTCCGTAACCGACAGGGATCGTTGCAACGGTCATCTCCTTTTGTACCACATACGTTCCGCCGTAGCTGATCTCACGTCCCGGTGAAAGCTGCTTCACAAATGCGACCTGACTCTTTAATTCTAACAGCGGATGTAGGCAGATCCGTTCCTTGTGCACCTCATCAGACGGCCATAAGCCATACAGGGTAATTCCGGCACGTACCGCATCCATATTGTATTCCGGAAGATCCACAATCCCCGCACTGTTCGAACAGTGATGCATCAAAAATGTGACGTTTTTCTTCTCACACAGTCCGATCATCTTACAAAACAGTTCGTACTGGTGTCTTGCAGCAGTCTTATCTGTCTCGTCTGCACGTGCAAAGTGGGTAAAGATTCCCTCCATTACTATATTCGGAAGTGCTGCAATCTGTGCAATTTCTTCTGCGGATTCTTCTGTTACCTGATATCCGATCCGGCTCATTCCGGTATCCGCCTTGATATGCACATAACAGTTTTTGTTCTGTTTTACTGCTTCATCGGATAATTGCTTTGCCATCTCATAGGAGATCACTGTCGGACGGATCTCGTTGGCAACAATCGTGGCATACTGCTCTGGGAAGGTATATCCCAAAATCAGAACCGGCTTTTTCACCTCATGGCGGCGCAGGATCATTGCCTCCTCCACCGTTGCCACACAATATCCGAACAGATAATCGAGTGCTTCGATCTTATGTGCGATCTCTACTGCACCATGACCATAACCATCCGTTTTGATCACGGCAAACATCTTTGTTCCTTCTTTTAAAAGCTGATGCATGGCATCCATATTATAACTTGCTGCATCCAGATCTATATTTGCGTGTACCCTGCTGTATTTCTTTTCCTCACACATATCCTGTGTCCTTCTTTCCTTTATCTTTGATCTAATACCTTTCCGACTGCTTCTATGATATCGGAGGCCATCACGGCATGATTGCCAAGTTCTCCGGATGCATAGTCACCTGCTGCGCCATGCAGGCAGACACCGGCCGGTGCCGCCACATCCGGCTGTAAGCCCTGCGCGATCATCCCACCGATGATACCGGAAAGGACATCCCCGCTTCCACCGGTTGCCATACCGTCATTGCCGGTTACATTCAGATAAGAACAGCCATAGGGAACTGCTGTTACGGTTCTTGCATCCTTTAATACACAGATCACATGATACGATCTGGCAAACTCTTCAGCAGCCGATAAGATATTCTCCTTCAGATAGGCGATACTGTCCCCGGTCAGCCTTGCCATCTCACCCATATGCGGGGTAAGCACCAGCTCTGTATGCGCCCTTAGTAAGATCTGTGTATCCTCAGCAATGATATTGAGGGCATCGGCATCTGCCACCACCGGAACCTTAGCATCCTCTAGCGTATGCCTTACCAGTGCATGTGCCGCCTCACCGGTTCCAAGTCCCGGACCGATCACAACCACATCTGCCCACTTCAATGCCTCGGTAAGCTGTGCCATATCCGGTCGATTTCCACGATAGGTTGACAGGATTGCTTCCGGTATCCTGCTTTGCAGAATCGTCCGGTTTTCCTCCACCGTATAGATCCGGACCAGACCGCATCCGCTCCGGTATGCCGCCTTTGCCGCAAAGTATGCCGCTCCTGCCATATTTGTACTTCCTGCGATCAACAGCACCTTTCCAAATGTCCCCTTATTGCCGTCTGATCTGCGGATCATCTGCTTTCTGACATCTTCTATATGAAGCACACCAACCTGTGGCTTTTTCTCTAACCAGCTGTGCTCATCAATTCCGATATCAGAGACAATGACCTTTCCTGCATATGCACAGCCCGGATAAAACAGCAGGCCAAGCTTTTGATACGCAAAAGTTACGGTAAGATCAGCCCGAACGGCGATTCCCATGACACTGCCGTTGTCGGTTGAAATGCCGGATGGAATATCAACCGCAAGCTTTCTTTCCGGTCTGCCGTTGATCTGATCGATCAGATCGGCATAGCTTCCGCTTATATTCCGCGATAAACCGATCCCGAAGATAGCATCGATAATTAACGTATAGGTCTGACAGGCAAATTCCACCGGGCTGATCACCGGAATCCGGTACTTTTTGCAGATCTCATACTGTACCTTGGCATCCGGTGTGAACTTCTTCTCATCTCCGGCTAACAGGATTGCTGTCTTATGCCCCTGCAGATGCAGCAGCCTTGCAATGGCAAGTCCGTCACCGCCGTTATTGCCTGATCCGCATACCACTAAGATCCGTCCGGCATCTAACTGCTCCTGCTGTATCGCCTCTACTACGCGAAGTGCCGCCCGTTCCATCAGAACCAGCGATGGGATTCCATAATAGGAACTGGTATTACTGTCACAGTTTTTCATTTCTCTTGCGCTTACCGCCCATTCCATCGTCCGTCACATCCTTTTCTCATCACAATGGCTATTTTATACAAAATGCAGACGCACTGCCGCAATGGCAGCACGTCTGCTTCTGCTTATTCTTCCTGTTGTGCATTCTCTTTTGTATCGTCTGTTGTCTCTTCCTGCTTATCGCTTTGCTTTTTTCCCTGCTTCTTTTCTAACTTCTCATCGACATCTTCCTGCACAAGATCAAACAGATCGATCACCGATGGTCCAAAAATATCATGCATATAAGAATAGATCTGGCGGTTATTGATCTCACGGTTCTGCTTCTTGATAATATTCTTCTTCAGATCGCGCCGCACCTGACTGATCCATTCTGCGATCTCGTCTGCTTCCTTCATGTTACTGCGAAGCTTATCATAACAAAAGTCCATCGTTGCGATCATCAGCGTCTCGTTCTTGTCACGGATCAGCTTCGGCAGCTCTAATAATTCATCCTCTGCTTCCCCGATCTTCGCATTGACATCATCGATCAGACGCTTATCCTCTTCTAGCTTCTTCGACTCAATCGCACCGGAATTCTCTTCATGTGTTCCTGCCATATTGACCACGATATTATCCATCAGCTTATTTTTCAGCTTTTTTAAGTCCTTCAGATCATTGTTCAGCTGTCCCTGCCGTTCAATCAGATGGTTCAGTTCTGACTCAATGGCAAGAACATTCTCCGGCTTGCCGCTTAACGCGAAAAGTCTGTGCCATTTCTGATCTAAAACAAGAATTGGGACTTTTTTATCTTTTAACGCATTTTCAAAATCTTTCTCTTCCATACGCAAACTCCGAATGCATGCTATTTTTTCTCATTTCTGCTTTTCACAATATTATAGGAAAGCTGCATCAGTGTATCGGACAGATGCACATTCTCTACGACTACATCGTCATCGATTTCTAAATCCACATGTGCAAAGTTCCAGATTGCGTGAACCCCATATCTTACGAGCTGTTTTGCAATCGCACCCGCTTTTTCCTTCGGCATCGTAAGTGCCGCAATGTCGACCTTATGCGTTGCAATAAAGTCTTCCATCTCATCGACTAACATGATCGGTATCCCACGAATCGTCTTCCCGCAGATATCCGGATTCACATCAAACAATGCGATTGTTACAAATCCAAGCCGTTCAAACTTCACATAATTCGCTATCGCCTGACCGAGATTACCGGCTCCGATAATAATGATATTATGCTGCTCGCTCAAACCCATGATCTTACCGATCTCTTCATACAGATACTTGACATTATAGCCATATCCCTGCTGGCCGAAGCCTCCGAAATTGTTCAGATCCTGTCTGATCTGGGATGCTGTTACATTCATCCGGGTGCTTAACTCATTGGATGAAATCCGTTCCACACCTTCATCAATCAGTTCTCCTAAATATCTATAATATCTTGGCATTCTGCGAATAACCGCCTGCGATATTTCCTTACTCACTATACCCATCCTCCTAAAGCACTACACTAGAAATAATTATAAGTATTTCAGCAGGATCTGTCAATGTGTGAAAAATTTAACTATCTTTTATTCCTGATGCAAAGAAAGTTCTTCCCACTCCTCATACAAAGCCTCTAACCGCTCATTTGCGGCAGACATTTTTTCATGGATCTCATTTAATTTTGCAGAATTGACTGCGACCTCCGGCTTTGCACATTCCTGCTCTAATGCTTCGATCAGGGCTTCTTTTTCGGCAATCTCCTCTTCCACCTTTTTGATCGCATTTTCAATCTTACGTACTGCTGCCTGTTTCTTCTTCATTTCTTCCCAGCTGAGCTTCTGATCATTCGAAGAAGCTGCTGCCTTTTCTTCCGCTACTGCTGCCGGCTTTAAGTAAGCCGCCTGCATTTCTTCTCTTTTTTCCAGATAGTAATCATAATTGCCAATGTAGTTGACAATCTGCTTACTGGTCAGTTCTAAGATACGCGTTGCGGTACGGTTGATAAAATAACGGTCATGGGACACATATAAGACCGTTCCGGTATATGCATTTAATGCCGACTCTAGAATCTCCTTGGATGTGATATCCAAGTGGTTTGTCGGCTCATCTAAGATCAAAAAATTCGCATTGGAAAGCATCAGCTTCGCAAGGGATACACGGCCGCGCTCTCCACCGCTTAAGTCACTGATCCGCTTAAAGACATCATCATTCGTAAATAAGAAGGCTGCAAGTACATTACGGATTCTTGTCTGGTTCAGATCCGGGTATGCATCCGAGATCTCTTCAAAAAGTGTCTTATCCGGGTGCAGGTTCTGGTGTTCCTGATCATAGTAACCAATGTGGACATTCGAACCGAGATGGATCATGCCACAGTCCGGTTCTACCAGTTCATTGATGATCTTTAAGATCGTCGTCTTACCGGTTCCGTTATTTCCGATCAGTGCCACGCGTTCGCCACGCTTGATCTCAAAACCGATCGATTCAAACAGTGTCCTTTCGTAGGATTTTTTCAGATCCTTAACGGTCAGCACATCATTGCCGCTTGTAATATCCGGCTCTAAGGTAAGATGAATGTCGGTGTTTTCCTCGATCGGCTTTTCGATCCGTTCTACCTTATCGAGTGCCTTTTCCCGGCTTTCTGCCCGCTTGATGGACTTTTCCCGGTTAAAGGACTTTAACTTTGCAATGACCTCTTCCTGATGTCTGATCTCACGCTGCTGGTTATAATACTGCTTTAACAGTGCATCACGCATCTGCTCCTTTTTTTTCGCATAGGCAGTATAATTGCCCTCATAGACGGTTGCCGTATGACGGGAGATCTCTACGACCTTCGTTACCACCCGGTCTAGGAAATAACGGTCATGTGCTACGATGATCACAGCACCTTTATAATTGAGCAGATAGTTTTCTAACCAGCTGATTGATTCCATGTCTAAGTGGTTCGTCGGCTCATCTAACATGATTATATCCGGCTTGGTCACAAGCAGCTTGCCAAGTGCCACCCTTGTCTTTTGACCACCGGATAATTCATGCATCCGCTTGGAAAAGTCTTCTTCCGTAAATCCAAGTCCTTTTAACACGCCTGTAATCTCACTTCGGAAGGTAAAGCCACCCTGTAAGTCAAATTCATGGCTGAACTGGTTATAGCGATCCATCAGTTCTTCCATCGCGCCCTCAGACTGTGACGAAGCATTTGCCATCGCATCTTCCATTTTCCGCAGTCTTGCTTCCATGTTGATCAGTTTTTCGCAGGATGCTAAGACCTCCTCATAGATCGTATTGGTACTGTCGATATCCTGATACTGTGCCAGATAACCGATACTTTTATTTTTTGCAAGCGTCACTTCACCTTCATCTGCTGAAAGTTCTCCCATAATAATCTTCAATAACGTAGACTTGCCGGCACCATTGATGCCGACAATCGCTACTTTTTCATGGTCTTCTACGTGAAAAGATACATGCTTTACTATTTCGTCTGTCCCGAAAGACTTACTGATATTCTGACAGGCTAAAATCATATTTTACTCCATTCCATTGATCCGTATGGTTCATTATAAGCTCTGCTCTAATGTCTCACGGATTGCTTTGATAAAGTTCTCACTGTTTAATACGGTCGGAGACGGATTCGTTGTAATCAGTGCTAAATCCTTTGTCATCTTTCCATCCTCAATCGTCTTAATGCAGGCTGCCTCTAACTTGTCTGCGAAGTCACAAAGTGCCTGGTTCTTATCTAATTCACCACGTTTTCTGAGTGCTCCGGTCCATGCAAAGATGGTTGCAACAGAATTCGTGGATGTCTCCTCACCCTTTAAGTGCTTATAGTAATGACGCTGAACGGTTCCGTGTGCTGCTTCGTACTCATAGTATCCGTGTGGAGATACCAATACAGAAGTCATCATTGCGAGAGAACCGAAGGCAGAAGATACCATATCGCTCATAACATCTCCGTCGTAGTTCTTACATGCCCAGATAAATCCACCCTCTGCCTTCATCACACGGGCAACTGCATCATCGATCAGTGTATAGAAATATGTAATGCCGGCAGCCTTGAACTTCTCCTCGAATTCCTTCTCATAGATCTCCTGGAAAATATCCTTAAAAGTATGGTCATACTTTTTGGAAATCGTATCCTTGGTTGCGAACCACAGATCCTGATTCGTATCCAATGCATAGGTAAAGCAGCTTCTTGCAAAGCTCTCGATGGAGTCACAGAGGTTGTGCTGTCCCTGGACCACACCTGCACCGGTAAAGTTGTGGATCAGTTCCCTTGTCTCTGTTCCGTCCTCTGCGGTATAGACAAGTTCACACTTACCCGGTCCCGGAATCTTCATCTCAGATGCCTTGTATACATCACCATAGGCATGTCTTGCGATCGTAATTGGCTTCTTCCAGTTTTTTACACATGGCTCAATGCCTTTTACAATGATCGGAGCACGGAATACGGTTCCATCTAACATTGCACGGATGGTTCCGTTTGGACTCTTCCACATCTCTTTTAAGTTGTACTCTGTCATTCTGGCTGCATTCGGAGTGATGGTTGCACACTTAACAGCAACACCATATTTCTTCGTTGCCTCTGCAGAGTCAACCGTTACCTGATCATTGGTCTCATTTCTGTGTTCCAGACCAAGGTCATAGTACTCCGTGTTCAGGTCGATAAAAGGCGTTAACAGCTCGTCCTTGATCATCTGCCATAAGATACGTGTCATTTCGTCTCCATCCATCTCAACTAATGGTGTGCTCATTTTAATCTTGTCCATTTTCTGTCCTCCATTTAATTTTCTAATAAATTATCCCATCCAAACTTATCCATGTTGGATATGGTATTTAACATATGACTCGTAGCAAGCCGCTCTGCCTCTAAGGCATCATGCTTTTTCAATGCGTCCACGATCAGTCTGTGCTCTTCGTTTGATTTCTCTACGCGGTCCGGCATGGATAATGTGATCTTCCGTACCCGTTCTACATAATGATGGAACGCGGAAAGTTCATGTTTTAACATCTTACTGTTGCATGCTTCATATAAAATCTCATGGAACTTATTATCCAGCTCTAATACCTGCGTGTAGTTCTTCTTTTCCGCATGAAAATCTACCAGAAAAATATTCTCCTCTAACTCCGTGATCTGCTCTGCCGTAATATGATCCGCAGCCCATTTTGCACAAAGTCCCTCTAATCTGGCACGTATCTCATAAATATCCTTGATATCCTGCTTCGAAATTCCGACTACGGATGCCCCTTTGTTTGGAATAATCGTAACCAGTCCTTCTAATTCTAACTGTCTTAATGCTTCACGTACCGGTGTACGGCTTACCCCAAGCTCATCACCGATCGTCTTTTCTTTTAAGGTCTCATCTGTCTTGTACTTTCCGGCAAGGATATCTTCTCTTATCTTGTGAAAAACTCTTCCGCTTAAGGAATAATTATCTTCGCTCAAAGTGAAGCCTCCTTATCTTATAATACAATATCTAACTGCTGGCAGCAGCGTGTGATCTCTACCACAAGCTCGTTATCCGTCAAAACGGTAACACGGCCTTCGTCGTACTGCTTATCTACCCATGCTTTCACCATCTTAACAAGTTCTGAGTTTTTGTCAACCCATCTGTCTTTTGGCAGATGATAATAGGTATTGATCCAGTGTGCAATTCCTGCCAGACCGGAAGTATTCGATACAGCTACCAGTGGTGGACGGTTTAAAAACTTGCCTGTATCAAATATATTATAAATCTCTTCATTTTTCAACAATCCATCTGCATGAATTCCTGCTCTTGTTACATTGAAGTTCTTGCCGACAAACGGAGTCTGTGGCGGCTGTGTATAGCCAAGCTCTTTTTCGTAATACTCTGCAAGCTCCGTGATCACAGTGGTATCCATGCCATCTAAGGTTCCCTTAAGCTGTGCATACTCAAAGACCATTGCCTCAAGCGGTGTGTTACCGGTACGCTCACCGATACCAAACAGAGAACAGTTGACACCACTGGCACCATAAAGCCATGCAGTCGTAGAGTTATTCACTGCCTTATAGAAGTCATTGTGTCCGTGCCACTCGATCAGTTCGGATGGAACACCTGCATGTGTAGTAAGACCGTAGATAATACCCGGTACGCTTCGTGGAATTACGGCTCCCGGGAAGTTTACACCATAGCCCATGGTATCGCAGGCACGGATCTTGATCGGGATCTTATACTCATCCATCAGCTTCATCAGTTCCAGACAAAACGGGATCACGAATCCATAGATATCTGATCTTGTAATATCCTCTAAGTGGCATCTTGGGCTGATACCTGTCTCTAAGCACTCACGGATCACGCTCAGATACAGATTCATAACTTCCTTACGTGTCATCTTCATCTTATAGAAAATATGGTAGTCCGAACAGCTTACCAGGATACCTGTCTCACGCAGTCCTAAGTCTTTTACCAACTGGAAGTCCTGTTTGCTTGCACGGATCCAGCTCGTCACCTCCGGGAACTTATAACCACGCTCCATACATTTGTAAACCGCATCCCGGTCCTTTTTACTGTATAAGAAGAACTCACTCTGGCGGATCTTACCCTTCGGTCCGCCAAGCTTGTGCAGATAATCGTAGATCGTTACGATCTGTTCGGTTGTATATGGTGCTCTTGACTGCTGTCCGTCACGGAAGGTCGTATCGGTAATCCAGATATTCTCCGGCATGTTATGAGGTACAATTCGGTCATTAAATGCAATCTTCGGGATCTCCTCATACGGAAAAAGATTACGGAAAACATTCGGTTCTTTTACATCGGCAAGCTGGTAAAAATGCTCTTCAAGCTGTAACAGATTTGTCTTGCCATTCATAACAACTTCTCTCATCACTAAATCCTCCTATACGAACCTCATCCGTCCTACGCATCTACGATGAACTGTGAGTATTCATGTACTTTTGGATAATTGTATACAATAATGCAAGTTGTTGTCAAGTCAATTCAGAATTTTTTTCATTTTTGTCACACTTCATTCTTTTTCCCATAGTATGAAGTGTAAGAAAATTCTGGAGGAATTTCAAATGAGTGATTTAACAGCTACAAATTGTGGATGTAACGAAGGAAACAACGGATGTAATTCCATTCTCTGGATCATCATCCTGTTATGCTGCTGTGGCAACAACGGATGCGGCAATAACGGCTGTTTCGGTGACAACAACTGTATCTGGATCATCCTCTTACTGCTCTGCTGTGGTGGATGTGGCGGAAATGACAACGGATGTGGCTTCGGCTGCTGATTGGCACACAATGCCAAAAGAATTGCCGCTTCGGCGGCAATTCTTTTTTATTGGGCTGTTTATTCCTGCATTCTTCTTTTTCCGCTGCGTCGTCTGTCTTTTTCTGCTTCTGTTTTCCGTTTTCTCTCCTGCTCCTTCTTTTTGCGGATACATTCTTCATCTATCTCATAGACCTGACTGCCATCAATAATCAATCTTCCCATAAAATGACCATGCCTTTCTTATTCGCACTATCAAAAGTGAACCAGACAAAATAGGTTCTGCCAGCAGACAATTTTATCTGTTCTACTTTTGGCACTGCTCATTATATCGTGATTACATCACTCAATAATATCGCCGTTCGCTGAATGCAAATAAATTTGCATTCTTCTCACTTGCGCTCATTATATCATATGCAAAATGTCATACTTTGGCGATGCTTCTCATAGACTTTAGAAAAAGCAATCCTTTGCCTTTGCAAAATGAGGTCAGACATGGACAATGAATACAAACCGACAGCTTTTGATACCCAGATTCAGACACATGAGCTTCAGATGATGAAAACGATTCTTCCTTATATGGAATGGCGGCAGCAGAAAACACTGGCTGTTCTGATCAAGTATATGGAATTGCAGAAAACCTCCCAGATCTTTTCTTCTGCAACACCCTCGGTCTCCATGTGTGAGATCACCGATCCACACGAGAAAATGCTCCAGATGCTTTCTGATCTAAGTGAGATCTCGAACGAACGGGAAAAGGAAAATATTGATATGATCTTAAATATGTTCCAGATGATGTCCACCTACGAGGTCTTTTTCTCGTAAGCTCCCATTGATTGTATTTTTTAAACTTCCAAAAATAAAAGGAGTCTGTGATGAGTAAGAATATCTTTGAAAACGATCCGAAGTTCCAGCAGATCGATCCGCAGAAACTGCAGTTTCTTATGAACTTTGCAAACAGCCATCCGGCAGGAAACGCAAAACAGATGGCTTCTGCCATGATGAGTGCAGCCAGTACAGCAAAAAAAGATGGAATGGAATTCACCCCGGATGAAACCACTCTTCTGATCGAATTACTAAAACAGAATATGTCTCCCGCAGAGCAGAAAAAAACAGATCAGATCGTTGCTCTGATGCAGTCTATGCAGAACAAAAAAAGATCTTAAGCGGTCACGCTTAAGATCTTTTGCTGATTACAGTTCTTATTTTGCTACAATATTAACGATACGTCCCGGCACATAGATTTCTTTTACGATGTTACCGGATAACTTATCGCCTAAGGCTTCCTTACCAAGTGCGATCGCATCTTCCTTCGCGATGTCCTTCGAGATCTTGATGGTTGCCTTTGTCTTACCATTGATCTGTACTGCGATCTCTACTTCGTTCTCAACGGTCTTTGCTTCTTCGTATTCCGGCCACTTGTTCTCATAGACATGTCCGTTTCCACCGATGATCTCCCACATCTCTTCTGTCATATGTGGTGCAACCGGATTCAGTAAAAGGATCAGTGTAGAAAGTTCACCCTTTGTAACCTTGCCGGCCTTATAGAACTCATTGACCAGTGTCATCATTGCTGCGATTGCAGTATTAAACTTCATTGCCTCAAAGTCATTGCTTACTTTTTTGATGGTCTGATGCATCTTTGTCTCAAGCGCTTTCGAGTAGCCTGTGTCATCTGTCATCATATCCTGTAACTTCCATACACGCTCTAAGAAACGACGGCAGCCCTTTACACCATCCTCAGACCAGGATGCGCTCAGTTCGAATGCACCGATGAACATCTCATAAGTTCTTAAGGTATCTGCGCCATAATCCCTTACGATGTCATCCGGATTTACAACATTTCCTCTTGACTTTGACATCTTCTCGCCGTTCTCACCAAGAATCATACCATGGGAAGTTCTCTTCTGGTATGGTTCCGGACATGGAACAACGCCCTGGTCATAGAGGAACTTATGCCAGAATCTTGAGTACAGCAGATGAAGGGTTGTATGCTCCATACCACCATTGTACCAGTCTACCGGGAGCCAGTATTTTAATGCTTCCGGACTTGCAAGTGCCTCTGTATTCGTCGGATCGGTATATCTTAAGAAGTACCAGGAAGATCCAGCCCACTGTGGCATGGTATCTGTTTCACGCTTTGCAGGGCCTCCACAGCATGGACAGGTGGTATTTACCCAGTCTGTCATTGCTGCCAGCGGAGATTCTCCGTTATCGGTCGGCATATAGCTGTCAACCTCCGGTAACATCAGAGGAAGATCCTTCTCATCTACTGGTACATAACCGCACTTGTCGCAGTGTACGATCGGGATCGGCTCGCCCCAGTAACGCTGACGGGAGAATACCCAGTCTCTTAATTTATAGTTCGTCTTGGCAGATCCGATCTTATGCTCCTCTAAGAACGCGATCATCTTTGCCTTAGCATCCTTAACTTCAAGACCGTTCAAGAAGTCAGAATTCATTAATACACCGGTTGCAACATCGGTAAATGCAGCAGCTTCAATATCCACTGCTTCTCCGTTTTTACCAACCACCTGGATCAACGGAAGATGGAACTTCTTTGCAAACTCCCAGTCTCTTTCATCATGGGCAGGTACAGCCATGATTGCACCGGTACCATAGGACATCAGTACGTAGTCGGAAATCCAGATTGGAATCTCTTTTCCGTTCACCGGATTGACCGCTGTCAGTCCGTCTAATAAGACACCGGTCTTATCTTTTGCAAGCTCTGCACGTTCAAAGTCAGACTTCTTTGCAGCTTCTTCACGATATGCAGCGATCGCATCCCAGTTCTTTAACTCATCCTTATACTTATCAATGATCGGATGCTCCGGGGAAACAACCATGTAAGTAACACCGAATAACGTATCACAGCGTGTCGTATAGACTCTTAACTTGTCTTCCTTATCCTTGATGGAGAAATCAACCTCTGCTCCGGTCGATCTTCCGATCCAGTTCTTCTGGGAAGTCTTTACACGCTCGATATAATCAACATCATTTAAGCCTTCGATCAGCTTATCTGCATACTCTGTGATCTTTAACATCCACTCACTCTTGACCTTACGGACAACCGGTGCGCCACAACGCTCACAGACACCGTTTACAACTTCCTCGTTTGCAAGGCCAACCTTACAGGAAGTACACCAGTTGATCGGCATCTCTTTCTTATAGGCAAGACCTGCCTTAAAGAGCTTTAAGAAAATCCACTGTGTCCATTTGTAATACTCCGGATCTGTTGTATTGATCTCACGATCCCAGTCGAAGGAATAACCGAGGGACTGTAACTGCTGCTTAAATCTTGCAACGTTATTCTTCGTTACGATCTTCGGATGGATCTTATTCTTGATCGCATAGTTCTCCGTTGGAAGTCCGAACGCATCCCATCCCATTGGATATAATACATTGTATCCCTGCATTCTTCTCTTTCTTGCAACAATATCTAATGCGGTGTATGGTCTTGGATGACCAACATGAAGTCCCTGACCAGACGGATATGGGAACTCTACCAATGCATAGAACTTCGGTTTGCTGTAGTCTGTTCCGGCTGCAAATGCTTTTTCATCTTCCCAGACCTTCTGCCATTTTTTCTCAATGGCTTTTGGATTGTAAGTATTACTCATAGCTATTACTCCTTTTCCATATACTAAAAAACCTCTCCGTCTCCATCCAGAGACGAAGAGGTATCTCTTTCATACCACTTAGTATCTTAATCACAAACCGCCCATTTGTCAACCTTTTTGATTGTTTACGATCGAGGAGATCCCAACCGTCAGGATCTTATCGATCGGTGCAATACTGCTGCCTTTTCCGTCTGTTCCCTCAAAATACTTTCTGCTTGCCGATTCAAAAAGCACATATACCTTTCCATCTGCAATACAAAGTTCCTCGGAGCATGGCGGCATCTCCACCTTGCACATCGGCTTTGACGGTGCGCGATCCATTGCATCCACATCATCATAAACCTTAAGATAGGAAGATTTATCCCGTCCATAAGAAGTACTTAAGTAAACCTTGCCAGTCACATCAAAGGCAATTCCCTGTACCTTCTCCGGGATGCGGTAACGTTCCATCTCTTTTAACCTGCCATCGCGGTACTGATAAGCAATCATTACCGACTTAAAGTAGATATTATGTGTTGCAACCCAGAGCCTGCCATCATAAGCAGTCACACAGGATGGAATGTTTGACACACGATACTCTTCAAATAACCCGGTCGCATCGACAAACGCCTTCGGCTTCATTGCTGCCACCTTTTTCAGATACGCATAGGAAATACGTTCCATGGATCTTGTATCCGAGTGACAGATCCAGAGATTTCTTCCATCGAAGGTCAGGCCACCCAGATGGCTTCTCTTTTTCATGCCAAGTGTTACCAGATATTCGCCACTGTTCTTATCAAATACATATAACGAGCCCAGGCTCTCATCATCATCTGTACAGTATGCGGTGACCAGATAATATTCATCGGTAATACAGATGCCCTGCGGACACTGTCCATATGTCGCAATCAGATTATCCATATAGTCTCTTTCTCTGGTCGACGGCATGCCCGGAATCTCTATATTATCTACAAAATCATATTCACAGTTTTTTAATTCCTTATCCGTTCCGCTCACCATTGAACCGGTCTTATAAGAATACATCTGGACGTTGTAGCCGGAATTGATCTTCCTTGTCCACTTTGCATACAGCGCAATGTCTCCGTAGCCGCTGTTCTCGATCACGGAGATCTTATTGCGGAAACCGCTCTCTGTATACCAGCCGGCAAAATTATATCCGGTCTTTTCCGGAATCGGAAGCACCAATGGCAGATCTTCTTCGCTGTAAGAATGTACGCTTAAGAGATTCTCTGTTCCACCATTCAGATAATAGGTGATATCGTAGCTCTCCTTCTTCTCATCCGCAAGCTCCAAGCCATAGTCACAGAGGGAAGACATGTCAAAGGAAGAGAATGCATCCGACACAGACTCTGCCTTGGCAAGCTGTGGATCCTCAAACAGTAATGCCAGTATCAGCACCACCGCATACAATGCTCTTCTCTTCCTCATAAAACCATCTCCTTTGCCGCTATCTGCTTATATCTCATCCTGTTTCAGCTTCGATGCACGTCTTGCGATCTCCGCATCTGCGACATCGCCCGGTGCCTGCTCATAACGTGAGAATTCGTAACGGAATTCTCCTCCTCCCCCTGTCATTGATCTTAAAACATTGTTATATCCAAACAATTCCATGTATGGAATATCTGCCGTAATACTGGTCTTGCCATCTCCGGTCGGATTCATGCCAAGCACTCTTGCGCGACGCTTGTTCAGATCTCCCATAATATCTCCGGTATAAGCATCTTCCACACAAACCGTAAGCTGTGCGATCGGCTCTAATAAGACCGGTGACGCTTCTAAGATTCCCTTCTTAAAGGCTCCTGATGCAGCTACCTTAAATGCCATCTCGGAAGAATCGACCGGATGATACGAGCCATCGTATAAGACTGCCTTCACACCAACCACCGGGTATGCTGCAAGCGGTCCGCTTTTTACCGATTCCTGAATTCCCTTTTCCACTGCCGGAAAGAAGTTCTTCGGAACTGCTCCTCCGACCACTGTCTCGGAAAATTCATATGCTTCTTCCAGATTACCGGAAGGTTCGAAGGTCATCTTCACATGTCCGTACTGTCCATGACCACCAGACTGCTTTTTGTATTTGTACTCTACATCCGATTTCTTACGGATCGTTTCACGGAAAGCAACCTTCGGTCTTGAAAGCTCAAGCTCGATCTTATAGCGGTTAAACAGCTTCGCTGCTGCCACCTCTAAGTGCATGTCACTGATTCCGCATAACAATGTCTGGCTGTTCTCACTGTCGTTTACCGCCTTTAATGTCAGATCCTCTGCCATCATCTTCTGTAAGGCCTGTGAGATCTTATCCTCGTCTCCCTTATTTTTCGCCTTATACCGCATATTCGTATATGGTGTTGAGATCGAGGTACGGATATACAGGATCGGATTCGCCTTCGTCGATAAAGAATCCGTTGTCACTGCATCTGTCAGCTTTGCAAGTGCTCCGATGTCTCCGGCATGCAGCTCCTTTACCTCCTGCGCCTTGCTTCCGGTCATCACATAGAGCTTTCCGATCTTCTCTTCCACATCACGGTGGTGGTTATATAAAACATCATCCGGCTTTAGTACACCGGAATTCACCTTGATCAGGGAATACTTTCCGATGAACGGATCTGCGATCGTCTTAAAAATATAGGCTGACTTCGGCTTCGCAAAATCATAATCTGCCTGATATACTTCATTGCTCTTTGCATTGATACCGGTGCAGGAACGCTTTTCCGGACTCGGGAAGTATTTTACAATATCATCTAATAAGGTATAAACGCCCTGTGCTAACAGGTTCGATCCCATCGTAACCGGCATGATACCTGCTTCCGAGACATTTCCTCTGAGTGCCTGCCGGATCTCATTTTCCGAGAACTCTTCTCCGTTAAAATACCGTTCCATGAATTCTTCGCTGATCTCTGCAACACTTTCCATCAAAACATCCCTGCAAAGATTCAGGTTCTCCACCGAATAATCCGGGATGTCACATTCCTGTACCTGCCCCTTGTCATCCCAGCGGTTCGCATTCTTACTTACCACATTGACATATCCGACAAACTTCTCATGCTCACGGATCGGCAGATGGAACGGTGCGATCTTCTTTCCATATAACTGCTGCAGATCCTCTACGACCTGTCTGTAGCTTGCATTGTCAATATCCATCTCTGTGACGTAAAACATGCGCGGCAGCTTATACTTTTCACAGATCTCCCATGCCTTCTTCGTTCCTGTCTCTACGCCGTTCCTGCCGGATACGACAATAATCGCTGCATCGGCTGCACTGACTGCCTCTTCTACTTCACCGATAAAATCAGGATAACCCGGTGTATCTAAAATATTGATCTTCGTATCCTCCCAGATGACCGGAATGACAGAAGTCTGGATGGAAAACTTCCGCCTGATCTCTTCCTTATCGAAATCACTGATAGTATTTCCTTCAGAGATCTTCCCCATACGTGTTGTTGCCCCGGATAAATATACCATTGCCTCAACCAGACTTGTTTTACCGGAACCACCATGTCCTAAAAGGACAACATTACGAATTCTGTCTGTTGTGTACACATTCATATGCATCCTCATTTCTACACACATTTTTGTGCCGTACACAGATAAACTGTGCACCCGCCGGGTTCGTGCCAAGTGTGCGCAGACACAAATCCCGTGTGTGAAAATTCATTTCACACGATGCAAGTCGTTAGATTATGTATATATTTTACTATTTATTTTCCGCTTCATCAACTATATTATAT
>ERZ1034873.289-NODE-289-length-29703-cov-15.538822_pt1 | contig 29703 bp, 42 predicted proteins | sample MGYA00520689_ERZ1034873 | MGnify/ENA primary metagenome ERZ1034873 (study PRJEB33766, sample SAMN09781722) | gut metagenome | biome: gut microbiome | host: Homo sapiens | place: Madagascar | study: EMG produced TPA metagenomics assembly of the PRJNA485056 data...
GTTTAACATAATTATCACTTCCTTTCATCACAATATTTTATAAACTACATTGCTTCAAAAGAATTCAAAATCATTTTATTCATATATTAGGTTGGAAGAGATCAAAAGCCAAACTCCTTCATTTGTTTAAAGAAAGTTGCATTCAGACGCATTTGGAAAGTTTATTTGTTCAGTGTTATAAAATTATTAGATTATAAAGTTTCATTTTTGTTGGCGGCTGATCTCTTCCAACATTTTTTTATCTTATGAAGCGATTTTTGAAAAAATTCGTAAACCTGCATTTAGTTTCTAAATTATATCTATATAGTTATTGAAAGCCTATCCCCAAAGATAAGCCTTAAAATTAAACTTATTAACGCTCTAATCGTTTTTTATATGATTGTCGATAGATTAATCGACTAGAGTATAAAATCGCTTAAATCATAAAATAATTCCTATAAATTTTTTAGTACAATTCTTAAAACCGCTTGACATAATCATATTTTTGCTGTAAAATAAATCCGTAAGCAAGAATAAAATTGATGAAGTGGTGGTTCGTCAATTAAAAATCAGAAACCAAAAATCAAAAATTGATTTCAAACTGAGAATCAAAAATTAAAAATCGAAATCAACTTTTGGATAACCACCCCTGATTTAAAAATAATATATTGATAACCGCCCCTATCAAGAAAGGAGACTATATGAAATTCGATTTTGAAAAGTTTGAAAAAGTAACGAGTATGTCAGGTGGTGGAGTCTTTGTACTTCGTTCAGATGAAGAGAAAGCAGCGTTTAAAAAATATCTTGATGAAAAGCAATATCCCTACGACGAAACAGACTTCGAACACCTCTCCTTGTCGAACGAGGGACTTTTCTGTGTTGGAGGGGATGCAGTCCTCAGTTGTGGATTATTAGGTTATGATGAATATTATATGGAAGATTTTATCGTTGAGGATTTTTCTCAAGTGAAGAAGATCTTATAAGCTTTTTAAAGGAGATTTATTAATGAAAATCAATAAAGTCATAAAAGGCAGTATGGTGGATAATGAGACATGGTGCGATTTTGAAGTTGAAAATATTACATATTATAATTGCTGTTGGGACAATATAAGGTTTAAGAGAGTGTCATTTAAAAATTGTATGTTTCGGCAGAGTATATTCCTTAATTGCGAATTTAATAATTGTGTTTTTATAGAATGTCGCTTTATAAACAACGTCTATAAGAATGTAGAACTGAAGGATACTAAGATTGAAAATATAACTGATAATTTAACATTAGCTTGTGAGGTGAGTGCAAAATGAAAAATGAAATCATACATGGGAAAATTATAATAGGGGAAGATATAATTGACTACGAAGAGGAATATAGGTCTAAACAAGGATTTATATTTTTTGGTTTAAGAGACCAGATTTTTATTAATTGTATATTTAAAGATATGGACAATTATTTTGATTTTATGATTGGGTGCACTTTTAAGGGTTATGTATTTAAAGATGTAGTCTTTGATTGTGATAATTTTGATAATGATTTCCAAAATTCTTTTGAGGATTGTATGTTTTTTAATTGCGATATAGAGGATGTTGAAGGCTCTGAAAAAAATAAATCTTCCAGAAGCAACAAATATGCGTTGTCCTAGATATGATAGGATTATTGGATACAAGATTCTAGTAAGCATAAAAAGGGATGAATATTTAAGACTGAAGTGTTTACTTGCGACACTTGAAATTCCAGCAGGAGTAAAGCGTAGTTCCGCTATCGGAAATAAATGTCGTTGTGCATATGCTAAGGTTTTATCTATTATAGACTGTAATGGTGTATCCTATGATTGTGGCATCTCGGCAGCTTGTTTACCAGAGGAAAAAATATTATATAGCGTAGGTCAATACGTTTACGCAGATTCATTTGACGAAAATAGATTTAATGAATGTGCTCCAGGAATACATTTCTTTATGACACCAGAGGAAGCTTGGGATTATGTAAAATAAGGAGGTTTACATGTTAGTAGATGCAAAATTAATGATTAATGGAAAAGAATTAAAAACTCAAATTGAAATTGATGAAGTAAATTTAAAGTCTATTGAAGAGAAAAATGAAGAGAAAAAGAAAATCAATGGATACGAGAGATGGGGGATGAACAACAAGTATTCTTATGTTAACGGAAAAGGAGAAGTTAGAACAGAATCTGATATAGGACTTGAAGAAGACGATTTACGCTTTACAATTGCAAACTATTATTCTTCTTCGGGAGTAGCTAGAAACAACGCTCGTGCAGATCAGCTTATGCGTCAGCTGAGAAGGTTTGCTGTTGAGAACAGAAAAGATAAAATTGATTGGAATGATGAAAAAAAACATAAATATAACATCTGTTATAGTTATCCTATTCAAAAAATTTTTGTAGACTTTGAATCTAATTGTAGAAATTTTGAAATATATTTTGACTCATATGAAGCAGCAGAACGAGCAATAGAAGAATTTAAAGATGAGCTTATTTGGTATTTTACCGAGTATAAGGATAGTTTATAAAGGAGATTGACTATGGCAAAAATAAAGGTTAGTAAGAATCATCTTTATGATCCTATTGGATTGATAAACGATTATGTTCAAAAGTTAGCTGCGGAAATGTTCGTCAGTGATATTAATTGTCCACCGACATTTATAGTCTCACTTAAAGACGATAAAGGAACTGACGAAATAGTTATGACAGTAGAACATAATGGAGCGTCATTTACAGAAACGATATTTCCTAACAAAAGTGAAAACACTGAGTACGGCTATGAATATCTTCAGAGTATAATAGAACGAATGTATAACAGAACCATGTAAAGGAGATAAATTATGGAATTAACAAGAGAACAAGCGATTGAGGAACATCGCAAAATGTGGAATTGGTTGGCTGAACACCCGGAAAAAGACAAAGGTGGTTACTTGGAATTAAATGATTTTGAACACGTGAATAGTGAATGTTTTTTGTGCTACTATAGTCGGCAAAACGAGGGAGAATGTTGCGGTGAAGAATGTATTATCGACTGGGGCGATACTGGTGGATGTATGGGTACTACGTTCAATTCAGGATTATATAAAGTATATTACGAACTGACAAGTTTACTTCATGATATAAACAAAGACTCAGTATGGAGTAAAGATATCATTAAGGGATTACGGCTTATAATATCACGTACAGCTAGAGCTATAGCTGACTTACCAGAAAGGAAAGAAAACGAAACTGACTAAAATAGATAAACTACTTGCTGAAATGGGTTTTGAAAGGAAATACTCCCCTCAATACACAGCAACCTATATCCGAGATATATACGATGAATGTATTTGGATTACTGATAGGGTATTTATAGATCGCGTAGAGCTTGAACTTGAAAGCTACGACACAATAACAAAAGAGCGTTTTGCAAATAATTTGTCTACAGAAGAGCTGTTGTTATTTTTGGTAAAACAAACTGAGGTGAGGGAGGGGTTGTAATGGCGATATTATGTTTTGTGTTAGCTATAATCTGTATTGTAGTTTATGCGCGATTAAGTAAAAAATATGACGTTGAGTGGGTAAATGCTTTTACGATAATATTTATAGCATTAGCTGTATTGTTTTGCTTCCTTGGTATTCCGGGGACAATAGATAGTAGATATACAGATCAGAAAATTCAAATGTATCAAGAAGAAAACGAAAAGATAGAAGAGGATGTAAACGTTATTATTACTCAATATATGGAACACGAGAATGAAACATTTGACATGAGCAAAATAGAATCATCCACTGTTTTAATTCAGATGTATCCCGAGTTGAAAAGCAATGAACTCGTATCAAAGCAAATAGATATCTATAATGAAAATAATAAAAAGATAAAGAAACTGAAACTTGAGAAGATTAAAAATCAAAAAGCAAAATTCTATCTTTATTTTGGAGGTTGATGTATATGGATCGCTACTTAACAGAACATTACAAAGGCAAATATCGAGTATACGCACACTATGATTTAGACACATTAGATTATCCGAGAGATTCAGAAGGAAATATTGATAGTTCTTTTGGAGACTTTTATTTACTTGGTACGAACAAAGTTGAGGTTAAACATGGATTTGGGTCAACGCTTGCGTGTTATATACCGTCTGTATCCAGAGGATATAACATATTAAGAAAATATTATCAAGTAGCATTTGGTGAAGAAGAAAAGGATATTGAGATTGTTATAGATAAGCTTTTGAAATATGATTATATAGAAAGCTGCGATTTACTTGACGGTGAAGTATTCTTTGAGTTTAATGCAAAACATTTAGATAATATATTAGCTAAAATTCTAAAATTAAAGACATATGGTTCAAATATTAGTCCTTTTAGCGTCAAGAATTTGCCAAAATCAGACTACAGGATTCCACCACACGATCTTGCAGAATACAAAATACTTGTTAAAAATCTACAAGGATTTGAGGTTTTAGCATTGACAAGACGGTTTGTAACTGATATACTCAAAATACAAGAATGGAAATCAGAATTAAAGAAAGAGAGGTTAAAGGCTAACCAGTATTTCCATAAACATGGGTATTGGTCGCAGTGGTTGGCTTTTATAAAAGAAAATGGCATTAATAACTAAAAAATGTAAAAAATGTGAGTATTACAATTCGTATGGGGAAGTTCTAAAATTTTGTGACTATTGCGACAGAGAGCGACGCAAAAGACCTTGTCCGGCAGGAGACGAATGTACAGTTTTTACACCAAAAAAGAAAAGGAAAAGTGCGTTTAGAAAAACAATAGAAAAAGATATCATACTTGGGTAAAATGTATTTGACAAGCATTGTTATAAGTGATATAATATAAAAAGAAAGTGAGGAATAAAAAATGAACAAAGTGGACTTATATGTATCAACATTAAATAGTGAAAACACTAAAAAGTGTTATCGCAGAGATATTATAGCAATGCTTGATTTTGTAGATAAAAAAGAAGAAAATATTAATATTGCCGATATGCTTGTGTGGAAAGAATCTTTAAGCAATCATTCCTCAGCGACAATTGCAAGAAAAATCGCTGCTGTAAAAATGTATTTTAGATTTTTACATATGAATAAAATCATAGAAGACGATCCAGCAGTAGCTTTAAAAGCTCCAAAGATTCATAATAAAGAAAAAGAGCCTTTAGAAGCAATCGAAGTTAAAGAGCTGATTGAAGCTGCAAAAAATCCAAGAGACAGAGCAATTATAAGCCTTATGTGCAATACTGGACTTCGAATCTCTGAGCTTGTAAATATTAAACTTGGTGATGTAAAAGAGTCAAATATTGTTGTTACAGGGAAAGGTAATAAACAGCGTATTGTGCATATGAATGCTACAACAGAAAAGTATATCCATGAGTACTTTAAAGTGCGAAAAGATACCATTGATAATTTATTTGTATCAAACCAAGGGACAAAAATGAGTCCCAGATCATTAAATAATACCTTAAAGGTATGTGCAAAGAGAGCTAACATAGAGAAGAATATACATAATCATTTAATGAGGACGACTGCTGCAACATTATACTTAGATAACAATGTTCCAATTCAAAATATCCAAGCGATGTTGGGGCACGAACAAATTGAAACCACATTAAAGTATGCAAAAATTAGAAGTAAAAATAAGATGATAGAAGAAACAATGGGAAAGGAGTTATGGTAATGAAAGATATAAAAGATAGCCGAATTATAGCAATTTTATGTATTGTAATCGTTTTTCTTGTCGGATTGGTATTATCCCTCAATTACAAATCAAAACCTGTTATACCCAAAGATTTTCCCTATAAAGTAGTAATTGATGAAGATACAGATGAAGTTGTAATTTATACTGATATTAGTGCAATATCCTCAGATAAAGATGGTAATTTAATTGTGAAGGGGGGTGAGAGGTAAGAATGAGTCAATATATAATACTGCTTGTAGGTAAAAGTGGTACAGGAAAAAGCACATTGGCAAAGGAGTTAAAAGATAGATATGGGTTAAAAGAACTTGTATCATATACTGATCGCCCTATGCGTGAGGGCGAACGTCAATTTAGAGGACATATATTTGTAAGCAAAGAAGAAATGGACTCAATGCTTGCAGATTTTGAAGATAAAATAATTGCAAAAACCGTCTTTGACGGGCATAGATATTGTGCATTACAGGAACAGGTTGACAATTCTGATATTTACATAATAGATATCGAAGGTGTTAAATTCTTTACGGAACATTACAAAGGAAAGAAAATTCCAATAGTAATTGGTCTTGATGTTCCGGGATTAGAACGTAGAGCAAGAATGCTTTTAAGAGGAGATTCAGAGGAAAGTGTAAGACAGCGGACAACGCATGACAGTGAAGCCTTTAAAGACCTTGAGAAAGTAGCTCATACAATCTATTCAAACAGCAGAGATACAGATATAACAGCAATCGCTGATGATATATATACAAAATTCTTCCATAAAGGAGAGGGGCAAGTGATAAAAAACATAAACCTAGATGATGATTTTGACATGGAGACATACAAAGAATTAAAGAAGTCATGTCAGTCTGTGGCAAATATTTTGCAAAAAAACTATACACCACACACGTCAGTGATAATTAATTCTTATGACTTTGTGGTTAAAGAGGATGTAATTAATGGATTTTTAAAGGATATAGAGGAGGTATAGATAGAATGGCGACACCAATATTGATTATGGGTGAGTCCGGAGCTGGTAAATCGGCAAGTTTAAGGAATTTTACAAAGGATGAAATTTCAATCTTCAATGTGACAAATAAGAAGCTACCATTCAAGAATGATCTGCCGGTTATTAATAATGCTGGATACGATACAATTGCTAAAATGCTTGCAAAAGCATCAAAAAAGTGTTATTGCATAGACGATGCTGGACTTAATATGGCAAAAGAAAATTTTGCTAGAGCACTTGAAACAGGATATACGAAACATACAGAAATGGCAAAACATTTCAATGATATGCTCGAATTTATAACTAGTAAACTTCCAGACGATATCATTGTATTTATTATGATGCATACTGAATCTACGGAAGATGGTAAGGTTAAAGCGAGAACGCTTGGTAAAATGCTTGACTCAAATCTCGGCGGTGGAATTGAAGCGTTATTTACGATTGTTCTTAGAGCAGTTAAGACAGAAGAGGGATATAAGTTTGTAACTGGTGGCGAAATGGCATCAACAGCTAAAGCACCAATGGGTATGTTTCCGGATAAAATGATAGATAATGACGCAAAACTCGTTGATAGTATCGTAAGAGATTATTATGGAATGGCGCCCCTTACAGATAAAAACACAAAAACTGTTGATAAAAATGCAAAGGAGAAAAGTGAATAATGAAGAAACTGAATTTAAAAAACGTAAAAGAATTTGCCGAATTTAAGCTGCCGATTGGTGGATTCATTTGCAAAATTGTCGAAGCAGAAGAAAACGAAGAAAAAGAATATTTTAAGCTGAAATATGACATTATTGGTGTGGCAGACGAAAAAGATAAAGATTGTATTGGTATGTATACGCAGCGTAAGAAAGATAGAGATTTTGACTATCCGTCGTTTATAGTATCATACAAGGAAACTGCTTGGGGCATGATGAAAGGATTCTCAAAAGCTTTCGATAAATCAAACAATAGGGATCATGACGACGAAAATATATTTTATACTGCTGATGAACTTAAAGGTGGCAAAATTGGTTTAGTTCTTGGCGAAGAAGAGTATGAAAATCAGAAAGGCGAAATTAAAACTCGTTCATATGTTGTAACTAGAGTACCAGTACAAGATATCAAGAATGGCGATTTTAAGATGCCAACCGGTGTTAAAAAACTCAAACCAAGAAGTGGTGTAAGACCAGAAGACAATCCATTCCTTAATGTAGAGGTATCAGTTGGAAATAATGAGGTGGAAGCGGTACCTCTTGGCACAGACATCACAGACGACGACGTACCATTTTAGGAGATAATATATGATAGATACGATAGATAAGCTTATAGCTCAATGTAAAAACAAAATAAAGATTGTGGGTTCATTATATGAATTAGCACTATTTTTTAAGAATAAAAACGATTCTGTCGTATTGGAATATAAAGGTGTTGTTCAAGTGGACAATGCCTTTATTCGTATCAATGGACGAATCTATGAGAAGGATAGAGCATTTTATAATTTTTTAGACGATTTTGGGATTCCTTATAAACTTACACAGAATATTTTACATAAAGAATATTCCACGGTAAACCAATTGATTTCGCCACCTATACTAACCATAACTGTGAACGACGAGCGTGTTTATACAAAAACACATTCATTTAGAGAATGTCCTGTTTATGTGTCAGGAAAAATAGCTAATAATGGTAGCATTAAGGCGCAATATATACGTATAGCAAGAGCTACAGAGGTAGAGGGTATTGAGTATGAATTGGTTGGAGCTGCATATGGCATGAACGAATATAATGAATTAGAAATCTTAATTGCAGATAATGACCATCATCAAGATATTATGATACCACTAACAAATCATATCAATACTTGCTGGCTGTATTCTTTTGATATGGATTGGCAAAAATTAGTTATAACAGACTTGGTTATTCAAGGGGTGCACACCTCAAAGATTATAGATAGTAAACCAATAGATGAAATCTCAGAGGATTTAGTAAATCAAATAAAGATAGAATATGATATCTATATTGAAGCGATGAAAGGTAAATAGTATGGCGCAGCTCAAACTTGTGACATGTAAATACTGTAAAAAGAAAATCGAAAAGGAAAAAGCGTTTTCAGATAAGCCAAGATCGTATTTTTGTAATAAAGAACATTTTAATGCGTGGATTGAGTCACATAGACCCAAAAGAAAATGTTATGTCTGCCAGACGGAAACAAATAATGGTGTGTTGTTATTTAAACATTGGATATGCAACGATTGTTTATCTGTTTATAAGAAGTCTGAAGAATTTGCTAAAGAAGATTTGCTTAACTTCTTATGGTGCCTTTACCCAAAAGAAAACCAAGACACTGTACTTTTTTATACTCTAAAGACTCAAATCGAGAAATACCACAAAGAGTATGATTTTAATTATAAAGCTATGAAAGTAGCTATTTCTTATCATATAAATGTACTAGAAAATAAGTGGAATATACAATATGGGGTAGGGCAAGTGTTCCCAAAAGGATACTATATTGCCGCTGAATATTATGAAAAGAGACGTAAATTAAAAAATGAACTATCATCACATACCTTACAGCATATAGATGAAACCATAAAGGGGTCAAACAGAAAATCCCTTAAACCGTTATTACCACTCGATTAGGAAAGGAGTTTATCATTTTATACGACATAAATTCAGCTATGATGTTGCTTGGTTGTTTTGCCAATTCGCCAAATTTATTGACTTCGACCAAGTATAAAATAGGCAACAATGACTTTAAATGCAAAGAATGTGAAGACTCTAAGTTTCATAATATCCTTTATCGAGCAATGTATAACGTTGCAGTACAGGGAGCAGAAGAGATTAATGAGATAATTATTGATACGTTTTTACAGAAGTATCCAACGCAATATGAAATTTGCAAAGAGTTTGACTTTTATAACTTCATACCAACAATCAAAAAGCTCGTATCAAGCAAGAATATTGATTACTATTATGGAATCATTAGGAAGTTTGGCATGCTTCGTGAGTACAAAAAGAATGGATATAATACTACAGAAATTTATGATGAACTCAAGGATTTTGAATCGCAAAATAAAAAATTGCACGACCTAACACTTGAAGATATAAGTCGTCATTTTAAATCTAAGCAGCAAGCAATAGATAGAGATTATATTCGTTCTGAATCGGTTCAGCACTATAAAATAGGCGAAAATCTATACCACACAAAGGAAGAACTGAAGAAAACACCTTTAATAGGGTTATCATACCAGTCACCATTTTTAAATCGTATATGTGGTGGTATTGAAGGTTTAGTGCTTAGGTCTGGGGAATCTGGTTCCGGCAAGACAACATTATCTGTTGGCGACATTTGTATGAGTGGAGTAAAACAATACTATGATAAAAAAGCAGAGGGGTTTATGGAAAATAAATCATATGTAGGGAATGTTTTATTTATAAATACAGAAATGGATATCTATAGAGAACTTGATCCGCTCTTTGCGTCTTGGGTAGCGGACGTCCCGAGAAGTAATATTAGACGTGGTGAATATAATGGCAATCAAGAAGAAAGATTAGATATGGCTATTAAAATCATCAACGACTCAATATATAGTGTTACCGATCCAGATTTTACATGCTCTAGCTTAGAGGAGGTCATAGCAGATTATGTTGAAAATTACAACGTCAAGTTGGTTGTATTCGATTATATACAAAATCAGCAGTATGTGTCCTCAGAGCTTGCAAAAATAAATGGCATGAATATGAGAGAAGACGTTGTGTTGCTACAGATTACCGACAGACTGAAAAATCTATCGTTAAAATATGACATTCCTATACTGAGCGGCACACAGCTGAATAGAAAATCGGCAGAAGTTGGTGGTAGTCCAGATGAGTCATGGCTTGCAGGGGGAATATCACAGATACGAAAAGTGAATACAAGCATGGTTATGACTACCTTAAAGAAAAAAGACTTAGCCGATATAGAACCATATTTAACTCAACTACCAGATGATATTGTTCCAAATGTTTGTACTCATATTATCAAAACAAGAAATAGTGAATTTCCAAAAGGCACAAGGATATATCAGTACAATGATTTAGGTACAGGAAGAACGATGGATTTATTCTGTACTACAAAAGATTTAGAGCCTTTAGATATAAAGGGGTTAAAAATAGATTATACAAAGGATTAAGCATGGATAATAGGACTTTAAAAAAACCTTATATTGAATTCGTTGGTGCGAATGCCAGTGAGGTAACAGGATCAGCAAATCTGATACGTTATCTTAATTATCACATACTTGTTGATTATGGCTTGCGGCAAACAAGTAACGAGATTGAAGATTATACATTTAATCTCAAAAGACATAAAAGTATAAAGCCAAAATGTTTAGATGCAATATTTCTCACTCATTTGCATATAGATCATTGTGGACTGGTTCCTAAATTATATAAAGAAGGATGCTCATGTGACCTCTATATACCGGACGGAACAAAAGGCTTGCTCACTGTAATGTGGCAAGACAGTTTAAAAATCTTTCATCAGGATTATGAGCGTTTTGACCGCAAACCACTGTATGAGCAATGTGATATAGACAAAGCTCTGTCTCACGTGAAAGAATATAGACTGCATGAACCTACTAGAGTTAATGAAAATATATCTTTTATTTCATTGAATGCACAACACATAGTTAAATCTCGACAGCTTTACTTTATGTTTAATGACGGAGTGAATAAAAAGACAGTAGGGTTTACAGGAGATATAAGTGATTACAAAGATAGATATTGGCTTGACACTATGGAACGGTTACCTTATTGTGATATTCTAGTTGCAGAATGTACATATGGTAACTACAAACGAATGCATAAAGAACGAGATAGAAAAACGGACACTAACAAACTTGATACAGCAATTAAATATGCCAAACAACATGGATCAAAGGTTATTATACCTACATTCAGTTTAAACAGATTGCAAGATATCTTAGCAACTCTATATGAGATGTATGAAGGGAACTGTCCGTTAAAAATTGTTGTTGATGCACCGTTAGGTCATAAAATCAGCAATCTGTGGAGAGAGCTTATAGACAAAAACCATGACTTATGGGATAAAATATCAAGATGGACAAGAATATATTGGGTGAAAGATTTTGCACAGAGCGAAGCTTTTAATAGGCTAAACCAACCGTTAATCATTATTGCAGGCGGTGGTATGGCATCTGGTGGACGTAGTACATATTGGTGTAAAGAGCGTTTGTCTGACCCAAACAGCTATATAGTATTCACAGGCTATTCAACACCGGAGTCACCAGCTGGACAAATAAAAAATGAAAAAACAAAATCTGTAAAGATAGATGGTAAGACGGTTAAAAATCGAGCTAAGATTATTACCTTAAATTCGTTTAGTTCGCATTGCGACTTTAATCACTTGATAACATATTATTCGAACGCACAATATAATAAGATTTGTTTGGTTCATGCAGAACAAGATGCAAAGAATATATTTGCCAAAAAGCTCAAAAACGAATTAGCGAAAAACAATAGAACAAGTAGTGTTGTAGCAGTAAATAAAAATACAAAAACATACTTCTAAAATCATTGACAAACTCTCTTTTCTGGATTATAATTAATTAAGAAATCTAAGAAGGGAGAGTTTATTTTATGACAAGCAAAGAGTGGTTTGATAAAATCTGCAGCAAGCTTGAATCAAAAGGATGTCATCTCACTAATATTAATTGGTGGGACGACCCAGAAACAACATGGCACAATTATTGTGTTTACTTTAGAGTTAAAGAGTGCAAAAAGTGGAGGTTTGGTTTCATATTTAAGTATGAAGAAAAGACTAATGACCTACAAAGTGCTACATTTTTTGCAAAACATATTCATGGTGGATCAATGAAGCCTAGCTGGAGTTGTTATAAGGAGGAAATAACTAATATAGATAAACACTCAGATAGTTTCTTTTTTGAGTATACAAGTGTCATAGGCGTTATTGATGCAATAAGATACCATCCTATAATTGCTTACTACAGAGAGATGTGCAGCGATGATTTTGCGGACAGAAGAAGTATTTTCTATAGGCTTATTGAAGCTAAAAAAGACGAATTAATTCAGCGAACTAAAGATTGGTATTATCATGAATACAATTTTAATCATGAGTATTGTAGGCTACGTAAAATAAGACGGGCACTTTTAGAGTATAATGATATATCAAGAGTGGAGCTTAGAGACTGGAATAAATTAGTCGAAGATGCTCGACATTATCCCAGATACGAGTTGAATGTTTATCTTTCGAAGAACGAAACTGAAGGATGGGATATGCTTAAATGTTTATACAAATTAAACGGTAAGCAAAAATGGAAGGGGAATTATTGTCATGTACATTATTTTGACGAAGAAGAACAACTAATATTCCCAAGAATCGACGACGAATTACTTGAAGATATTTATGGTTGGAGATTTAGGTTAAGAAGGTGGTTTAAAAATGTATTACATTGTTAGTACATACGAAGATAGATATTTAAGAGCAGATAACACAATTACAACTTCGAGAGAGCAGGCGATTAAGTTTGATACAGAAGAGGATGCACAGAACTTGATAGATCACAGATTGCCAAGACTTATTCGTAACTGCTTGGGCGACGTTCATATAATCAGTGACGGCAAAGCTGATATTACAGGTGTTAATACAGAAGAGTTCAAACCGTCTTTGACAAATAGAGAACTGGTAAAAGAAATGATTTCATCTGTGGTTTCAAGAATAAAAGTAGAAGACCTTAAAGAGGATTTAAGCACATTAGATAAAATGCTTAGCGATATATCTCATTACAGAGAAAATATTGGTCGTAGTTCAGACGGATTAGACGAACTAGAAAGAAACATTTTAATTAAAAGACGAGAGACTAAAAAGGAAATCCGATACATTTTATTGCTTGAAAAGATGTTTAAAGAGAGCAATCAGATAAGTATAAAAGAACTCGTTGACGAGTATAATTTTATAGAAAATGGTGAATTTAAGCCAAGGGTATTAAAAGGTTTGTTTGGAGAAAATGAGGTTATACCAAAATTTGAAGATGTGTGGAAAGGAGAGTCCAATGTTTGAAGCGATAACTTTATTTGCATTTATAGTTAGTGTCATGGGAGCAGTTATATACTCATTAAGCGAGATTGGGAATATGGCTATGGGACATAAAAATGTAAGTATTATACAGGTTTGCTGCTATATTATAGTTGCATTATGTGGTATGTGGTGTTTATTTGTAAGTAGCTTATAATGGATGCGAAGGAATTAAAAAAACAACTTAATATTGAACATTACAGATTGATTTTTACTGAGCTTGGAGCAGAATGGAAAGAGACAAACAATGAGTATTGGCAGTTAAGAACCGGGTGTCATAATCTAAATTGGGAAGACGGATCATACAAACTTTATTTTTACCTTGACACCCAAACATTCTTTTGTTTTACTCATTGTAATGTTGCTTTCGACATTTTAGAATTAGTACATAAAAGATGGGAACTTGAGCAAAAACCTCATTCTTTCGGGAATATAATTAAGTGGATTTGCGGTGTTGTAGGATTCTCTGAGCAAATTTCTACGAGTTGTCGAGTAAACTATTCATTGAACTGGAAGTCTATCTTAAATCCTTATATAAATACTAAGAAAAAACCTTATGCGTTAAGGAATTATAATAAGGATATTCTACAAGCGTTACCGACTCTCTATCATGAAAGCTTTATCAAAGATAACATATCAATTCAAACCATGCAAAGATGGCAAGTTGGCTATTATGTGACGCAGAACCAGATAACATTACCTGTATTCGATAAAGACGGAAGACTTGTTGGGATTCATTGTAGGAATTTAGATAAAGCAAGATTAGCAAAGGGACAGAAGTATATACCACTTAGATTACTTGGTGGTGAAGAATATAAATTTAAGACTGGACAAGTGCTTTATGGTATTAATTACAATCAGTACATGATAAAACGTACCGGTCGAGCAATATTATTTGAAGCACCAAAATCAGTTTTACAAATGGCATCATACTTTGGTATTACTAACAGCGTTGCAAAGTTTGGTTCAAACCTAAGTGTTACGCAGCGAAACCTACTGCTTAATTTAGGTGTTAAGGAAATAGTTATCGCTGATGATAAACAGTATAAACAAACTTCTGGAGACGAATGGCATAGTTATTGTGCAAGAATTGTTAAAATAGCCAAGATGTTTAATGGGTATTGTAAAGTAACAGCGATAGTGGACGATAAAGGGTTGCTTGGTTATAAAGATTCACCAAGCGACAAAGGAAAAGATGTTTGGACTGAACTTTTTAAAAGTAGAAAATTGATAAAAACCTAGGAGGTGATCGTATGTTTGAAAGATTATTTAGTGTTTTATTACCATTCTTGGCGATTTTATTTATTATTATGTTTTTATTCCCATTTGATATAATAATAAAATTGTGTGTATGGATTGGCATGGGAAGTACGGCTCTGTTTTTCTTTGTGGAATATATGAAATGGTGTTTAGGTTCAAACAACTCAAATGGTGTTGACTATGAGCAGTACAAAAAGGATAATCCGCACTGGATGTATCCAACAGATAAAGAACCATGGAAAAATGAGGAGGATAGATAATGGATTGGGCGATAATATGGGGAATAAGTGTTACTATCGCATTAATATGCATGTGTATTTATACTATGAGTTTACACGAAGCTATCTCTAGTATTTATAATCTACTTGAACGGATAGTAGATTCTGTGTATAGTTTAGCACAAATAATACTCGAGGAGGAAGATAAAAAATGACAATAGGTATAATACTTGCATTAATAGATTTGGGGTTTTGTGTATTTATAATGTATTATTGTTGTAAATATGAAAAGAGATTAGATAGACTTGAATATCTTCATACAATGGACTCAGAAGACGCAAATAGATTTCGTGCAGATACAAACAAGAGGTTAGAACAACATGAATTTGAAATAAACTCAACGACTCGTGCAGCAGTTTATGACCCAGACGGCAACCTACAAGAAATCACCTTAGATGAATTAGCGGAATATGTATTAAATGATGAACCAATAGTTAGAAAAGCGGATAAGGTTATATGGAGGAAAGATGAAAATAAATTCAATATATAATTCACCAAAAGATATCACAATAGAATCATATCTTAATAAATGCGGAATTCAAGATATATCTGAGTTTGTTCTACCAAAAGGTAAATATATTGAATCATGGCTACAGAATCAAAGTGTGATAAATGCTGAATTGTTGATTGATACAATAAATGAAAATACCTACTGTTTTATTATACAAGATAGTGATGTTGATGGTATTTGTAGTGCGGTTATCGCATATCAGTTTTTAAGACATATAAATGTAAAAAAGAAGAATATCCGTGTTTTATTCCATAGTGGTAAACAACATGGGTTTAAAGACATGTATAAAGAAATTATGCGACATGCCGAAAATTTATCTCAGCCATATTTTGTATGGTGTCCCGACGCTGGAAGTAATGACATTTGTGAATGTGAAGCTATACAAGATCATGGCGGCAATATTCTTATCACAGACCATCACGAAACGGGTTTTAATGGAAGTATAAAAATACATCATGCAATAGTTGTTAATAATCAGATTGAAAACACGATTAACAATAAAGCTTTATGCGGTACAGGTGTTACTTATAAAGTAATCGAACGATATTGCAAGAAAGAGCACGATTCATGGTATAAAGGACTGCTTGATATGGTTGCTTTAGCGAATATTGCAGATGTAATGGATATGAATAATTATGAGAATAGAACTTTTAATTATTATGGACTGAGACGAATTAAAAATCCGTTTTTAAAATTTTTGTGTGAAACGTATGTCAAAAACGAAATGACACCTAAAAATCTAGCATTTAATGTTATTCCAAAGTTGAATGCCGTATGCAGATCGGATAATCAAGAGCTAAAGACAGATGTTTTTAAGGCTTTTGTAGGAATAAAAAACAACTACAAAGAAATTATAAAAAGTATGAATAGTTGTTATAATCAGCAGCGAAAATATGTTTCTGAAAAATTTGAAGAATATAGAAACAAAATAGATAAATCTAATGGAATATATATTTATAGTGATATAGTTTTATTTTTTGATGCAGAAAAAAGTAACTATACTGGATTAATTGCAACAAAGCTCTCTGATTATTACTCTCGCCCAGTTATGGTGGTGTATTGTGATATAAATACTAATAGTTGGAAAGGTTCGTGCAGAAGTCCAGTTGATTTTAGAACCATTTTGAGTCACAGCAATGCAATGAATGTATGTACAGGACACGAAAAAGCATTTGGTGTAGAATGGAATACTTCTTCTTATTCTGTTTTAATAGAATACCTTCATAATTTATCTCTTGACATAGAGCCTAGTATTAGTATATTATGTAGCTGTACGGTTCCGGAGCTAACCGATGATCTCTTTATGATGGGATATAAGTACAGAGAGCTTTGGGGTCATGGAATTGAAGAACCTAAGTATCATTTAAAAGAAATTGTGATAAATGGTACAGATATTAGAGAGGTGGGAACAAATGGTATAAGATTTAATTATGGATTTGTAAGCTTTGTGAAGTTTGGTTTAAGTAAAACTGCAAAAGCTGAATTGAATGTTGGTAGAAATATTAATATGAGGTTAGAAGTAATTGGTGTGTTAGGACTAAATGAATGGAACGGAAATGTAGAAAAGCAGGTTGTTATGGAAAGGATTATAAGAATATGAATTACAACTTAATTAATTTTTGTGAGAATGATAAATATGCAGCTAAAAGTTATTGTGCGGTACATGGTGTCAATGAAAGTTTAAATTTAGGGGATATTACCCAGGTAGATATTGAAAGTTTGCCTACGAATGTTGATTTAATTACACATGGTAGTCCATGCCAGTCTTTCAGTATCTCTGGTAAACAAGAGGGTGGTATAAAGGGCAGTGGCACAAGGTCAAGCTTATTATGGAATTCAGTAGAAATAATCAAACATTGTAAACCTAAATTTGTAATATGGGAAAACGTTAAAAATGTTTTAAGCAAAAAACATAGACCTGTATTTAATGATTATATGTGGGTTATGAAAGAAAATGGGTATAATACATATTATCAAGTTTTAAATGCTTTAGATTACAATATTCCTCAAAATAGAGAGCGCATTTATGCCATATCTATTAGAGAAGATATTGATAAAAACCCTAGTTATACGATTAATTATACTGACAATATGTATTATAAGGTGAATCTGTATCCAGAACCATTAGAATTCACAAAACCATTATACACATTACTTGAACAAAATGTTGATAAGAAATATTTTTTATCCGATAAGTTATTAAATGGTTTTATAGAACACCGTAAAAGACATGAGTCAAAAGGTAACGGTTTTGGTTTTCGTGGATGTACCAATGTAAACTCTTATGCTCACACTTTAACTACAAGAGAAGGACGACGATCAACCGACACTTTTATCAGCGCAAAACAATTAGAACAAATTGGATTTATAAAAAATAATGCACAGGGGCAAAGAGTATATGATAATAATATTGCATGTACACTACAGGCAAATGGTGGGGGATTAGGTGCCAAAACAGGTTTATATTTAGTAAAACAAGTAACAAAAACTGGGTATGCTGTAGCAAAAGAGGGTGATTTAATAAATCTTGATCAACCAAATAGTAAAACGAGACGTGGTCGTGTTGGAAATCAGAGAGCGAATACCCTTACTACTTCGTGCAATCAAGCTGTTATACAATATGGTGATATTCGTAGATTGACACCGAGAGAATGTTGGAGAATAATGGGTTTTGACGATAAAGATTTTGATAAGGCAAGTAATGTGAATATAGGCAAAAGAAAAATGTCAGACAGTCAGCTATATAAGCAAGCTGGAAATTCCATTGTTGTTAATGTATTGGAGGAAATATATAAGTGTCTTATAAAATTATATCCAAATGATTTTAAACAGGATATGAATACAATTAGTTTATTTAGTGGAATAGGCGCTTTTGAAAAAGCATTAGAAAGGATATGATATGATTGATTTTTATATATTTAAAAATTCACTTCCAGCGATGAATAACTACGAACTATTTGCAGTTATAGGAATGGTACAACAGGAGTTATGCGATCGCCACATGAAAAACCACGACGATTGTCAATACTGTCCGGTTTCATGGCATGTTTGTCATGCATTATATGAAAGGATGGATTTCTTAGCAGCACAGGAAGAAAGAGAGGTTAACAATGGATTATAGTAAATTTACAATAAAATCTGGTGGATTGGAAACGATTAGCGATTTAACCAAAGAGGAGTGTTTTGAGTCTGCTCTAAATAAAATTGAAGAATATCGTAAACATGGATGGGGTTGCTGTCTCTTGTCTTTTAACGAATATGGATTAATTTATAAAGAATTAAGAGATTTTCTTGAGTCTAATAATTATATAGTTTATGCTATTAGTCAAACTGGGTTTAACGAGGAAACTTTTCCTCGCTTATATGTTGAGTGGATAGATGAGGATTTGGAGGGATAAAATGAAGGTAATTATTACAGACAGTTTGCCGCAAGCAAAATTGCGCAAACCCGGAAGTTATATAACATGGAAAGAGGGTAAGATAGTTGATATCTTAAAGAGCAAAGGCTGTAATGTGCGTTTTCATTATAATTCGTCTGGTGAATATTTGAATTTAAAAGTCATAACAAGATGCAACGATCGTAACAAATTGGACGAAATTATAGAAGAAATAGTCAGCTTATGCTTGTCTGATTGTATTATTTATATAGATGATGATAAAGGTTATTGTTACATAGATACAGATAGTGTAAAACAGCCAGCTATACCATCAGATATCCTTTGTAGGTTTACGGATTATTTTGTATGGGGATTAGAGGATTAAAACATGGAAGAAAGATGGGACTTTACGGTAGTTTTTAAAGGGCAAAATTTCGTTGTGATAAAAGGTACTCTGTATAAATATCGCTCACGAAGTTTACCTATCATTGGAACCTTTTTGGATTTGAGAAAAGAACGGGAAGAGTTTTTTATAAAGGAGCTATGAACTGATGGATAAAAATAATTATACCGTATTACATTGTCATACAATGCTTAGTAATGCAACAACTACTATAGATAGTGTCACAAGGTTTCAAGATTATATTGACAAAGCTAAAGAATGCGGAATGAAAGCACTAGCAATATCTGAGCATGGAAATATAATGGAGTGGTGGCATAAAAAATGTGCAATAGAAAAAGCAGGAATGAAATATATTCATGCTTGCGAAGTTTATGTTACAATGTCGCTTAAAGAAAAATTTAGAGATAATTACCATTGTTTATTAATAGCTAAAAACAAAGAAGGATTTTATGAATTAAACCGTTTGATCTCTAAATCATATAATAAAAATGATGGACACTTTTATTATAATCCACGTATCACTTATGACGAACTAAAAAGTACAAGTAATAATATCATTGTGTCAACTGCATGTGTTGGTGGAATAATGAATAAAGGTAATGATACTTTGCAAAACGATTTTTTATTATGGCTATACAAAAACAAACATAGATGCTTCTTAGAGATACAACATCATCAAACAGCAGTGCAAGTAGAGTATAATAAAAAATTAATTGATTTGTCTATAGGGTATGGTATTCCTTTGTTGGCTACCACAGATACGCATTGCTTAAATGAAAAGCATATAAAAGGACGTAGTATTTTACAGAAAGCTAAAAGTATTTATTTTGATGATGAAGAAGGTTGGGATTTATGCTTTAGAACATATGACGAACTGTGTAATGCTTTTCAGCGACAAGGAATAGCTGAGGAAATATATAAGATGGCTTTAAACAACACAAACAAAATTGCTAACATGATAGAGCCATTTGAGCTTACTAAAGAAACTAAATATCCAAAAATTTATGATAATCCACTTCAAGTATTTAAAGATAAGATTAATAAAGGATATAAAAACAATTCTTATATAAAAGAGCGACATTTTTTTGCAGATATTCAAAAGAGATTACAGGAAGAGCTAGAAGTATATCAGAAAACTGGAACCATTGACTTTATGCTTATGCAAGCTTATTTGAGGGAGTGGGAAAAAGAAAATGGAGTGCAGTGTGGATACGCAAGAGGATCAGTCTCAGGTAGTATGATAGCTTATTTACTTGGCATAACACAAATGGACAGTATAAAGTTTGATCTCAACTTTTTTCGTTTTTTAAATCCTAGTCGAGTAACAAACGCAGATATTGATACCGATTATTCAGAAAAGGATAGAGCGAAAGTTAAAGAGTTTTTGCTAAAAGACCATATGGATATTGATACTATTCAGTGTAGCGAAATCATAACCTTTAACACCATAGCTGTAAAAGGCGCAGTAAAAGATGTTGCAAGAGCAATGAATATTCCGTTAGATGAAGCTCAGAATATAAGTAATCAGATAGTTGATAACGAGATACCTGATAAATTAAGAAAACAATATCCTGAATTGTTTGAATATGTTGATATTGTAAATGGTGTAGTTATGTCTGTGGGATCACATCCTAGTGGTGTGTTGGTTACAGATAGAGATATTGTTTCCGAAATTGGAACTTGCACATTGTCTACTTCAGAATATCCGATATCTATGTTAAATATGAAAGAGCTTGATGATTTAATGTATGTAAAGCTAGATATACTTGGACTTGACAATATAGGTATAATAAATGATACTTGTAAAATGGTAGGAATAGACAGGTTAAATCCAGATAATGTTAATCTTAACGATGAAAAAGTATGGCAATCAATTAAAGATGATACAACATTAATCTTCCAGTGGGAGAGTAATTCAGCTGCGCAATATTTGAGGAAGTTTATGTCGAATGGAACTATTAAGAAGGTAAAAGATATTGTCTCTAATTTTTCTTATATAAAATGGTTTTCATTTGGCAATGGTTTGATTAGACCGGCATGTGCAAGTTACAGAGATGAAGTAGCAAAAGGCGAATTTAGCACCACGGGATTAAAAGAGCTTGATGATTTTCTAACCCCTACTCTTGGACGTGTATGTATGCAAGAGGACATTATGAAATTTCTCGTAAACTTTTGCGGATATTCCCAAGCAGAGAGTGATACTGTAAGACGTGGAATTGCAAAGAAGTACGGAACTAACGAGTTATTACCAGAAATAGAAAGAAGATTCGTAAACACTGTATATGAAAGGTTTAATATTAAAGAAGAAGATGCAGAAAAGGTTATTAAACCATTTTTACAAGTAATTTTAGATGCAAGTGCATATGCGTTCTCATGGAATCATTCAGACGCATATAGTTGTACAGGATATATAAGCGGCTATCTTAGATATTATTATCCTTTAGAATTTTTGACAGCATCTTTTAACACATTTACTGACAAATCAGAAAAAACACAACGTATTACTGATTATGCAAAACAGCATAATATTAAAATCAAAGCACCAAAATTTGGTTACACTCATAATGAATACATGTGCGACAAAGAGTCTAATACAATTTATAAAGGTCTTGATTCAATAAAAAATATGCAGTCTGTTGCAGCAGATATTATGCTTAAAATTGCAGAACATAACCCTAAGACATTTTTAGATATTCTTTATTTGAGAGAAAATATAAAAATTAATGGCAAAAAGCTTGATACAAGATCACTTGAAATATTAATTGATATAGGATTCTTTAGCAATATTTGTACAATAACAGAAGCAAAAACAACCTTATTTTGGTTTAATAAATATGGTGCGAGGAAAACTTTAAAAAAAGAAAAATTAACCGAACCTTGGATATTAGAGATTGTAGAGAAAAATGCTGGAAAAGAAACAACAGCGCAATTTTCTCAATTAAATAACAGAGGTATAATTGAAGATATTCTCAAAAAAATACCTAAAAAAGAGGAGGATATTACAACTCTTGTTCGTAATCAGATAACATATTTAGGTTATGCAGACGCAGAAGACATGAATGTATCGCCTTTAGAATATATAGTTCAATCTGTGCGAGAAGATAAATATAATCGTATATGGATGAGCTTATATCAATTATCTACAGGAACAACAAAAGACTATAAATGTGATTCATCATGGTTTAAGAAAAAACCGTGCAAGAAAGGAGACGTAATCAAAGCTGTATTTAAGCCTAAAGAAAAGGTTAAACTTGTTGGTAAAGATAATAACGGTAAAAATCTTTGGCAAAAGACAGGTGAATATGAAAATATACTAAAATATTATTCTTTTATATGATCTGTATTGACATTATATAAAAGAAAGTGTATAATATAAAGGTAAATTAACGTCGCAAAACAGAAGGAGGAAATAATGAATATTATTGTCGATGTTGAGATTACAAGAATTGTTCATAAAAATGAAAAGTTCCAGATAGTTGGAGCAGTTCCTTTTTCGAATGATTCAAGCATAAAGCTCAACAAATATGGTAATATTACAATACGAGATGAAACGCTCTCATTAGAAAAAGGTGGAAGATATAAAGTCGAGATTGAAGAACAGCCGCCTACAAAGTGGGGTACCCAATACTTATTGATTTCTTTTCCAGATTTTACTTTTGATGATATCAATGATATCACTGAAGATACAGAAATTAAGTTACTTCATGAAATTATGAGTGAGTCTTTAGTGAAAGCAATTCACGAAGCATATCCAGATTTTGTTAAGAGGATATTAAAAAATGAAGAAAAAACTATTAATTATGCGGATATTAAGGGTGTTGGAAAAAAGAAATTTGAAAGCTATGTGGAAAAGATAAAAAATAGGTGTTCGGCAATATTGTTAAAAAACATTCTGCCAGAGTTTGATTTATCTTCGCAGGATTGTATTGCTCTTTACAAAGCATATGATACACTGTCAATTATTCAAAGCAAACTCGACGCAAACCCTTATAAAGTATTCATTAATGTTTGTGGTTGGGGATTTGATAAGACAGATAAGCTGGTTCTTAAATCGCATCCCACGTTTAAATATTCACAACAAAGAATTGAATATATGATGGATACTATTCTTAGAGAGGTGGAGTCATATGGCAGCACATATTTAAGAGCTGAATTTATGGCAGATAAAGTATATGGTATTGATCCAGAAGTGATTTCATATATAAAAAATGTCGCCATAGAATCTGATATTATAAACTACGATGCAGAAAGAAACTTTCTTGCTAGACAAGCAACGTATCTTTGTGAGCGTCGTGTTGCAGACTTTATTAAAACTAGACTTAAATATAATAAGAAGCTTGATTGGGACTGGCAAAAATTTAATAAAATCAAAGATGGAGAATTAACAAAAGAACAGCAAAATGTTCTAAAAATGTTCTGCGAGTACAATTTTCTTATTCTTAATGCGGCGAGTGGTACGGGTAAAACAAGCTCTATGATGGCACTTCTTGAAATGATCGAGTCGTATGGAATGACATACAGATGTCTAAGCTTTACTGGTAGAGCCGCATCAAGATTGGCAACGCAAACTGGCAGACCGGCATCTACAATTCATATGGCTTGTATGGGTGGATTTATTAATGAAGATGTTATTATCATAGATGAAGCAGGAATGCTTTCATTGGACTTGATAGATATGGTAATTCAAGCAAATTCAAATCCAGATACAAGATTTTTACTCATAGGAGATATTGGACAAATTCCACCTATATCACTAGGTAAGATTATGAGAGATTCACTTGAATCAAATAGTGTTCCATCATGCACTTTGACAAAATGTTTCAGATTTGATGAAGGTGGTGCAAGCTATATATCTGCATTAAGCAGAAAGGGCGAATTTTATCTTACAGATGAACAGTCTCAGCAAGATAGGGTTACCCTAGGAGATAAGCAAGATTATACGTTTATTAAGTGGGATGGCACATCTAAACAGATTGTGGATACTTACATCAATTTAGTGAAAACAGGTGTAAATCCAAAGGATATTTGTCTATTAACACCATATAATAAGGGTGATTTTGGAACCATTGTGCTTAACAACATGATTCAAGAGCAGTTAAATCCTGTTATGGATGATGATGTTTATACATCAGTAAAAGCAAATGGTGTTGAGATAAAATTTCATACTAGAGACCTAGTCATGAATACAAAAAACAAATATGATATGTTGACCGAAAAAGGGTTGGAGAATTTGGCATGGGAAATCAATAGTGACGATCAGGATGATAAGACTGCAATCTTTAATGGTCAAATAGGAAAGGTGGTTAAAAGTGAAGGATATAATAACACGTTACAAACTAAAGCTTTTTATGTGGATATTGAAAATGAAGTCTGTGTGTTTACACCTGAGGATGCACGCAATCTTTTACTGGCATATGCATCATCAGTTCATAAATATCAAGGGTCTCAAAATAAATATGTAATTAATGTGGTTATTCCACCTCATTCAAGGATGCACACAAAAGAATTGTTATATACAGCACAAACACGAATGACTGATAAGTTGATTGAGATTGGCGAAGTAGAGACAATGAAAAGTGCAGTTCAGAAGATGAGTAGTGATAATAAAAATACAAGGTTAAAAGAGTTTTTGATGAAGGAGGAATAAAATGGCTGAGGTAACTTTATATACTTTGCCGACTTGTAGTAGATGCAAAGTTTTAAAAGATAAAATGATTGAAAAAGGTATCGAGTTCAAAGAGGTATCAACAGAAGCCGAGTTAATAGCCAATGATATTGACATGGTTCCAATATTACAAATAGGTGAAGATCGTCTCAGTTTTGTTATAGCCAACAAGTGGATTAATCAACAGTAAGGAGAATTGAATGTTAATTAATATAAGGTTAGATAAGAATTTTACAACGCAATATAACAAACTTCAAAATGAATATGGTACCGAAATGGCTAAGTTGAATGGATTTGACGATAAACAGTTGTCATATACTGATTTTATTGATAATTTTATCGATGAACCAACTGTTGCCGACGCAAGTATTGACGGAAATAGTAATGTTAAAAGGAAAGATATTGTAACTTTGCTAACAGAAATGCCAAAACCGCATCGTAAGTTGCTAGCATTTAATAAAATCTATTATGAGTTTCATAAAACTTATGGATTTAAAGCTGCAAACGAATGGCTGAGAAGAGAATGGGTTGGCGAGCAGTATACTCACGATGCCGATACGAGCACCTTTAAGTCTTACTGTTTTGCTTATGATATAGCTGATTTAACTGAAAAAGGATTATTTTTCCTTGATGAAACATTTAATACTAAACCACCAAAACATTTAACAACTCTTATAGACTTTATTAAAGAGTATATAAATTTTGCAAGTAATAGAACTTCCGGTGCAGTGGGTTTACCAAATATTATTCCGTATATGTATTTCTTATGGAAAGAAGATGTTCAAGACAATTATCTAGGGATTAGAGAATCGGGTCAAGAAGAAAGGTATGCACGACAGAATATACAAAGATTTATTTACGGAGTCAACCAACCGTGCGTGAGAGACGGGCAGCAATCTGCATTTACAAATACGTCGGTGTTTGATAGAGAATATCTTTCTGCATTATTTGGTGGAGCAAAATTCCCAAACGGCGAATATATGATTGACTACATAGAAGAAATAATGGATTTTCAGAAATTATTTATGGAAGTTATGTCAGACATTCGTGCCGAAAATATGTTTACTTTTCCGGTATCTACAATATCTTTGGTTCGCAAAGATGGTAAGTTTGTAGATGAGGAATTTGCGGAATGGGCAATTAGACACAACATGAAATGGTCTGACAGTAATTTATTCATAGACGATTCTGTATCTAGTCTGAGTAATTGTTGTCGCTTAAAGAGCAATATTGAAGATTTAGGATATTTTAATTCTATTGGTGGAACAGCGTTGAAAGTAGGATCAGTTAAGGTTGTTACGCTTAATCTTGCAAGATTAGCACTAGATACAAATACAAAAGAAGAGTATTTAAACGAATTAAAAGAAAGAACTTTATGTGTAGTTCGTACACTTCATGTTATAAGAAATATTTTGAAAAGAAATGTTGAAAAAGGATTACTTCCAAACTTTACTCATGGATTAATCGATTTTGACCATTTATATAATACTATAGGATTTCTTGGAATTTATGAGACAATGAAAAAGTTTGGTTGTATTACTGTAGACGAGTTTGGAAATACATTCTATACAGATGAAGCTGCTGAGTTTGGTGAGAAGATATTTAAGACAATAAGAGGGGTTGCAGATAAGTTTATAGAAAATAACGATTGTGATTACATGATAAATACTGAGCAGATACCAGGTGAAAACGCCGCAGCTAAATTAATGCACAAAGACGAATTTTTCTATCCGAATGCAAGTATTTACGACCTTCCATTATACGGAAATCAATTTATTCCATTGGGTATTAAAACCACGCTACAAGAAAGAATTCGTATTCAAGCCATGTTCGATAAATTCTGTAATGGAGGAAGTATACTACACGCAAATATAGATGCACCATTTGACACCTTTGAAAAAGCATATGATATGACATGCTATATCGCCGATGCAGGAGTTACATATTTCGCTTGGAATACAAGAATCCAAGCGTGTGAAGAAAACCATGCTTTTTATGGAACAACCTGTCCTACATGCGGTAAACCCGTAGACGTAGAGTTTACAAGGATTGTGGGTTTTTACACCCCAATAAAATCATGGTCGTCTGAAAGAAAAGCTGAATACAAAATGCGAAAATGGGAAGGAATTAATGAGTAATATATATATTAAAGATTTAATACAGGAAGATTTTGTTAATTACAAAACCCCATGCATGTTTATTTCCACTTGTTTTTGTGATTGGAAGTGTTGTAAAGAAGCTGATATTTCCATCGACACATGTCAGAATCATAAAACCATACAAAATCTAAATCTTAATATTTCTATAGAATCTATCTATGAGAGATATATTAACAACCCTATCACTAAAGCACTGGTGATAGGGGGTTTAGAACCGATCAAACAATATACAGAAATAATTAATCTAATTCATTATTTTAGGACAAATAATTGTCAAGATGATATTGTGATTTATACAGGGTATTATCCTTATGAGATTTTAGATATATTAGAGCATTTTATCTCGTTTGATAATATTGTATTCAAATTTGGTAGATATATCCCAGATAGACCCCCCGTATTCGATAAAACACTAGGTGTTAAGTTAGCTAGTGACAATCAATATGGTGTGAGAATGACAAAAGATAAAGAGTTGGCTCAATATATTATTCAATCAGCAAAAGATAGAAATGGACATTGCCCTTGTATGGTAAAAGACACAGAAAATACTTTGTGTTGTTGTTTGGCTTTTAGAAAACAAGAACAAGGTGTATGTCATTGTGGTCTATGGGAAAAATTATAGAAAGGAATCTATGACTTATAATATAAACTATAAATATAAAGTTCTGAGTGATTGTAGTACAGATAGCAAAAAAATTCAAATAAAATATAAGCTCAAATATAAATCAAAACAACTTAAATTATCTAAAACCTCAATTCAGATCGCAGAACTTAACTTAGACCCAATACTTGAGGAGGGTGAAATAAACCTCCTCGAAGGTCTAACCTTTAACGACTTGACAGAAAGGATGGTCGCAGATATAGTGAAAAATGATATCTTTATAAAACTTAAAGAACTTACAACTTACGAGCTTGAAAAACGAAAGAAAAAAGGCTGGGGCAGATGGGAAGAGGTTGTAATCGATTTAAATGACCCCTTGACAGATGAATCTCTCAATGATATAATAGAGAACGTAGAAAAGAAATAAAGGAGGTTAATAATGGAAGATAATAAAGCCTATATGTTGACACCAAAAGGATGTATGGTAGCATCTTTACTAGACGCAGAACTTATAGACGATATAGAAGATGAAAGAATTTTAAAATTCTGGAGACGGTTTCAATCATTAATGTTAAAATGTGGCTATGCGGTAATTACAGATGATGAGGAGGAATAATAATGGGAAGAAACAACGGTAAACACGGAGCAAGGACAGAATTTCAACAGTACAAATCTACTATGGATAAATTAGAATATAGACTTGAAAAAGCTGCCGAAGAACGTAAACGATCAAAAGAGGAAAAACGAAAGGATAAATAATGCATTTTGAAAAGATATCATTAAAACAATGGATAAAAGATTTTCCCGACGAAAACCCTATCATCGCCGAAGAAATATATAATAATCTTAAACTGCCAAAACAAAGTACAATAGGCTCGGCAGGAATGGATTTCTTTATCCCTTGTCAGGTAACTATACAGCCTAAATGCTATGCACTTATTCCAACTGGCATTAGATGGGTTACAGACAAAAATACTTTTGGTTTTGTGTTAAGTATATACCCTAGAAGTGGTATGGGTTTTAAAACTGGTATTAGAATGGCGAACACCGTAGGCATTATTGATGAAACCTATTATCAGTCAGATAATGAAGGACATATTATGATTAAAATGTATAATCCATCAGATCAGCCAATTGTTATTGAAGAAGGTAAAGCTTTCTGCCAAGGAATAATTACAAAGTATTATATATGTGACGATGCAGAGTCTGATATTCAGAGAAATGGTGGGTTTGGCTCAACAGATAAAAAACAAGGATAAAAAGTAATGTATATAAGGCTTAATGGGTTTTTTGCAATCATAGATGATGGCAAAATGATTGCAAAAAAAGAACTCAATATTATTGGCTCAGAATTTTATTCAACTGAAAACACAGAAAATATGATATGGAGTCCAGGACTTATTGATGTCGCTGATGATATTTCTTTAAAGTATGATATCAATATTACAAGTAAAATAAAAAGTAAAAAATAGGGGAGTTATTCCCCTATTTTATTTTATTGTTTTTGAATAGTATCCTTTTCCAGAAGGAGTAATTAAATAAATAAATGAATCACAATCAGTTATGCTTGTAGCCACCTCGCCATTTAGTATACCTTTTATCGTATATCCAGACGAAAATGCAGAAGAACTATATGTAGGAGTCGGTGAATTATATAAATAGTGACCATCCACATAAAGCATTGCAGATGTACCATATTGACTATTCCCTATAATTACATCTAAAT
>ERZ1034873.290-NODE-290-length-29558-cov-8.940447_pt1 | contig 29558 bp, 23 predicted proteins | sample MGYA00520689_ERZ1034873 | MGnify/ENA primary metagenome ERZ1034873 (study PRJEB33766, sample SAMN09781722) | gut metagenome | biome: gut microbiome | host: Homo sapiens | place: Madagascar | study: EMG produced TPA metagenomics assembly of the PRJNA485056 data set...
TACTGGGGCGTGGCCCAATTTTTTAAATTTACACCAATTATATGGACTCTATCCAAGGAGAACACTTATATGCCAAATGCATTAATTATCATGGCTACAGGCGCGGAAGAATTAGAATCTATTTCTGTTATTGATATCCTTCGTCGAGGCGGAGTTGATTTAACCATGGCAGCCCTTACTTTAAATCAAAGTCTTGAGGTGGCATGCGCGCATGGAACTGTTATTAAAGCAGACACTACCCTAGAACAAGCTGCCACCACCAAATTTGATGCGGTAATAATTCCTGGTGGGTTACCTGGTTCTAACAATTGCGGGGCTTCTCCTCTTGTAGGTTCTATCCTAAAAGAACAATTTGCCGCCGGCAAACTGATTGCTGCTATCTGTGCTGCTCCTGCTTTAGTGCTCGCTAAACATGGCATCCTTAACCAAAATATTCCGGCGACAGGCTACCCTGGGACCGAACAATATCTACCGCAAGCCAAATCTGATAACGTAGTAATTGATGAAGCTCATAACATTATTACTAGCCGTGGTCCTGCTACCGCTATAGATTTTGCACTGGCAATTTTAACGCACTTAACAGACCGAAAGACTGCGAATAAAGTCGCTCAAGACATGTTGGTAATTTAGGCAAAACACTAAACCTAAATTAGCTCCTAAAATAAGAAAGGCTGCCACTTAATCTGAGAGTGACAGCCTTTTTACTTTAAACCATGTTAATTAAAGGTTGGAACTTTATATGCTTAACGTCTATATCGCCAAACAATATTTTTGACTACTCAGCTTTAGCTACGGAAGAGTTGGTGGCTTCTTCACTTTCCGCGTTTGCTCGGCACACTGCACAACCACCGACTTCAGGACGGTACACCTTCACATTTTGGTAACCTTGATCCTTTAGATACATGGCTTGCATTTTACTCATAACCCCTTGGTCACAGTAGAGTAAGTATGTTTTTAATCGATCAAGTTTTGGAAATTCAGTTGCAATTTTAAAGAACGGAATTTCCAAATGATCACGTTCAAGGTCCTTAAGCGGATGCTTATCTATTTCGTCTTGGGCTCTGATATCAACTACTACTTCATTGAGTCCGACAAAAGCGGTAACCTCAACTTCACCAATAGTCTTTTTAGTATCATTAGGTACTTCACGAATATCCATCCACTTTGAAGAGGCTACTGCATCTTCAACTAAAGACATATCCATTAAAGCTTCTTGTTCATCCACAAAGGCTGGATTAGCCTTAACTGTTGGTCGGTCAGAAATTACCCCACAATATTCAGGCATCGATTCAGCAAAATGGGCGGTCCCAATTTTACGCGCACAATCGATGATATCTTGTTTATCACTACAAATTAATGGACGTAAAACTAACTTTGAAGTTACGCGGTCAATAACTGAAAGATTAGTTAAAGTTTGGCTTGATACTTGACCTAAACTTTCACCTGTAACCAAAGCTTCAACTTTCATTTTATCGGCAATTTGCGCAGCTACACGCATCATCATGCGTTTAAGCACCACCCCACGGATACTATGATCTGTCTTAGTTAAAATTTCGCCGATAATCTTTTCAAAAGGCACGGTAATGAAACGTACTTTATGTGAAGAACCAAATCGTTCCCATAAATAAAAACTTTCTTGCTTAACGCCAATTTCATGAGCATTACCACCCATATTAAAAAAGAGGTAATGTACACGACAGCCACGTTTAATAAAATCATAAGATGACACCCCAGAATCAAAGCCACCAGAGATCAAACTGATTACATCTTCTTGGGTTGATAATGGATAACCACCTAAACCTGTACTAATCTTAGTAATGAGGTATAACTTTTCATCATCAATTTCGAGCTGAATCGTCATATCAGGATGTGTTAAACGCACCCCGCCTGATGGAAAGTTCTGATTTAACCCGCCCCCCACATAACGCTCAACTTCGATCGAAGTAAATTCCTGCTTACCCTTACGTTTTACACGCACGCAAAAGGTTTTACCTGCTAATTGGTGGCCATAGATAGCAGCTGTTTTTTCATAAATATCGTGTAGATCGGTATAGTTATACTCTTCTACACTAAGCACTGTTTGAATCCCTGGAATTTCAGTGAGGATCTTAGTCACTTCGTCTACTGTTGGTAGATTTGGATTTTCCACCGGATCAACCCGAACCACAAGCTTATCCCATTCAATACGCACGTGACAAATAATGCCACGACGAGTAAAGACATTACGAATATTACTCTGCAAAACCTTAGTCATTCTCTGGCGTACAGTTTTGCTCTTTACTATCATCTCAGGAAAAAGTTTGATGATATATTTCATATGTGGCTCCGGTCATAAGGAAGGTGGATTTATTAGGGCTTTAAATTTAAAACGAGGTCAACTTAGGCTCTAACAAAGAAAATTTTAACGATTAACTACACTATAGCAGCACGCACCATAATTTAATTATGGCCCAACTGTTAAAGCTCAAATACAAAGTTAAAGCCCTAAAATTTCATGTCGCAGTCAGCCAAATTTCTGACTACTAAAAATTAAGCAAGGCACCTTCACCATGTTCTAACTATGAACAAGTAGCAAGTGGCACCTTGAGGTAATTAACTTTAATTGCTAGTTTAAGGTAAGAAGAAGAGCGCTTTTAACGGGCGCCCATCTTCAAATTTAGCCGGGTATATTTCGGCGCAAAATTTTGTTTTTTTTAGTTAGCTTTAATTAGCGTGAACGAAACTCGTATCATCCCCACTCAAGTTAGACTCTAACGCTATCTAAGGCCCTCACTAAACAAAATTAGTCGTGCTTATGGCAACAACATTCATGATCTTCATCATGATCATGGTGATGATGACCGTGGCCACCACAACACTTGTGTTCGCCTTCATGAGCTTCGTCGTGTTCGTGATGATGACGGCCACAGCACTTATGATCACCTTCTTCATCATGGTCATGATGGTGGTGCCCACAACAGCAATGATCTTCTTCGTGGTCATGGTCATGGCAACAACCATGTTCCCCATGTACATGGCCATGCTGAATTTCAGATTCAGTAGCTGCACGTACATTTTCAATTTCGATCATGTACTTTAAAGTTTTACCAGCAAATGGGTGGTTGCCATCAACTACAACTTTGTCTTCCTTAATAGAAGATACAGTAAGTGGCATTTTACCAAGATCGGTATCAGCAAGGAAGGTATCACCTTCATTAAGTTCCATCCCATCAAAAAGGTTACGATCTATTTCCTGAACTAAACCTGGATTATATTCACCATAACCAAGTTCTGGGGGAACTACTGCGTTAATCTTATCACCAGCTTCGTGACCGATAATTGCATCTTCAAAGCCTTTAACTAACTGATCATGCCCAATAAGCACTTCAATAGATTCGCGATTTTCCACATTAAGTACGCGGTTTTCTTCGTCAGTTACAATAAAATCAAGCTTAACTACAGTATTCTTCTCAATCTTCATAAAATCTAGTCCTTTTACATCAAACGGTTCAATTATAACATAGTGCGCTATAAATTTTCTCAGTTATATAAATCCGAGCCTTTAACCTGTACGCACCTTTTAACTTTGCCTTGCTAGGGCCCGCAAAAAGCATTTATTTTTATTTAGTTACATAGTATTTCATTAAAGGATCACCTCAACAATTACTCAACCGTAACTAAAGCTACATTACCGCACATAACACTTTAATTTTTTAAAACATTCAGTATTATTAACTAGTTATCAATTAGTTTTGGAGTTATTATATGTCTGTCGTTACGAATGTTGCCCCGCAAAATGCTTCCATCACCCCACGTCAGGATCTTGCTCTTTTGCCTACTGCCGATGAATGGGTAGAACACGCTAAATTACTCCTTAAATTTTGGTTACAAGATGAAGCCAAAGGAAACCCAATCGGCAATTTCCCTACTTGGCGCAATAACGATGGCACTCTGATTGGCGGAGCTACACAGGACACTAATTTAAACTCTACTACCCCAAACTCAGCTCCCGCTAATTTAACTCACGAAGCACCCCGTGATTTAAAAATTTTGCTCGCTCATTACTGCGTTGATATCAACACACTTTTAAAACGCCAATACGTCCGCATGATGTCACGTCAAACTTTTGCGTATGGCGCTCTCTTTAATCTAACTGGGGATCAAGAAGCTTTAAAACTTCATGAAGCAGGCGTTCGTTATCTGCTTGATCATGCACGCGATGAACATGGCATTTTTTATACCTTTTTCACAGCAAATGAAGCCCACGCCAACGTCAACTCAGATGAACAACAGTTTTCCAAGCTTAAATCAGGCCACCCAAAACTAGAGGAACGCGCTATTCAAGATTTGTGTGGCGCCACCTTAGGGTTAGCTATGAATGTATATCTCACCCATTCACAAGAATCCCTAGATGCGATCGAAACCATTCGCAAATACATCTATACCTACTGCGCCGATGAACATAGTCGCATTTTAAAGTGGGTGCTTAAAGATTTTGAAGCCGATAAGGCCAAAGATATACAACTTTCGCCTCAGCTAGATGAACTTAATTGCTACCTGCTACTTTTATGGCGCCTACTACCAAAAGAGTTAAAACCTCTATGGCAAACATCTATTGATGAATCGCTTGATATTATTGACAACTACTTTACTGAACCAAATACCGGCAGGTTCTATGGCAGCTTAACTGGTGATATCGCCAACCCTAATAAAATAGGACAATTAGCTAACTACGGTCATGGGATTAAGACTTGGTGGATGAGAGATATCGCCGCCTCTCTTAAAGGTGACCCTATGATTAGAGCAAAGGCTTTACACGGGATTGCTGTTTACGTAAAAGACGCCTTAAAACCTGATGGAAATTTTTGGTATGAAGATGATGAACGCCACGACGCAACTTGGTGGATTTGGGCGGAATTAGATCAAGCCATGCTACACGCAGCATTAGTAGGACAAGCCCCAATAACCGGCACAGTCCGCACTTGGACCCAAAAGCTAACCGACCGTCAATATGGAGAAGTTGTATTAGGGCAAAAGCAACATTTTTGGCGTAACGGCTACCATTCAAGCGAACATGCCTTAGTTGGATACATTTTATCTCAAGGCATTAGAGGTAAATATGATCCTAAAGCTAAAGTGACGCTGTATTTTGCGACTAAAGAAAATAATCCGAACCAGCAGCTATTCACCCCATATTACTATAGTGGGGACCTTGCAAACATTAGCAATGAAAATGGAATCCAAACTGTTACTTTTACCGGTATCAGAGCCCCTGACGCTATTTAGACAACATAAAACACAGGTTTTACTCAATCAAAAGACCAGGCATAACTGATTTTGCTGAAGAATTAAATCAAGTCCTAAGTCAATACTGTATAATACACTCAGATAATAGCAATTGGCTTGTGAACTACAGCAATAAATAGGTTAGCCTCCTCTAGACGGCTTAGCCCCAGACTAGAGCCTTAGGCCCACGGGGCTCCTTGCTTTAATGTTTACTTGGGATTGTACTTTTAACGCTTATAACGCTTATAACGCTTATCATTGAGGTTCTATAAGCCACAAAAGCACTATCCCCCAAAGTAGCAATGATTTATTCCGTCTAGTTATGAAACTGCGGGTAAAAGGATATGTGGGTCAAAGGGAGATTATTAACTAACTTTAATGTGTCTAAACCCTTACATTTATCCACAGGCAGGACTTTAATTTACTAGTTCAGAGCCCCTAAGACCGCGAGAACGCTTCCACAAGCGAGCCCCTTCACTTCGGATTTACTCATGATTTATATAAACAATTTAGAAGTTATGCGTGGCAATAACACGCTACTTAACAATGCTTGCGCCACAATTTATCCTCATAAACGCGTTGGTCTAATTGGACGTAATGGTTGCGGTAAATCAACCTTATTTGCCCTTATAAAAAAAGAAATTTTACCGGAAAATGGCGACATCAATATCCCGTCATCTTGGGTTATTAGCTCCGTAGCTCAGGAAACTCCAGGTTTGGAAGAATCAGCCCTTGATTACGTAATTGATGGGGATAAGCAATATCGAGCTTTAGAAAAAGAACTTAAAGCAGCAGAAGAGGCCAATGATGGCATGAAGGCGGCTTCTTTACACATGGAACTTGAAAACATTCAAGCCTACACCATTAACTCTCGGGCTGGTCGATTACTACTAGGGCTTGGCTTTTCAACAGCCGATTTTACCAAACCGACCAAAGAATTTTCCGGTGGTTGGCGTATGCGCCTAAACCTCGCACAAGCGTTAATTTGTCGCTCTGATTTACTGCTCCTCGACGAACCAACTAACCACCTCGATCTTGACACCGTTATGTGGCTCGAAGACTGGCTTAAAGCCTACCCTGGTACTTTAATTATCATCAGCCATGACCGTGACTTCTTGGATAATATTTGCACTAACATAATTCACATTGAGCATAAAAAACTCAATTGCTACACCGGAAACTACACTGATTTTGAAGTTGAACGTGCCCAACGTCTCGCGCTTGAAAAGGCCATGTATGACAAGCAGCAAACTGAACTTGCTCACATGCAAGCCTTTGTTGACAAGTTCCGTTATAAAGCAACTAAGGCTAAACAAGCTCAGAGCCGTTTAAAAGCCATGGAACGCATGGAAAAAATAGTTCTAGCCCAGGCGGATTCTCCATTTTCATTTTCATTTTTTGAAAACGAAAACGTCCTCCCGCCCAACCTCATTCGCATGGACAATTTAACTGCAGGTTATCCCGACAAAACCGTACTAACCTCCATTAAAATGAACATAGTACCAGGCTCTAGAATTGGGCTCCTTGGGCGCAACGGGGCCGGTAAATCAACTTTAATCAAAACTATCGCCGGGGAAATTCCTCCTCTTAGTGGCGAATTCGCTTTAGCAAAGGCGGTCAAAGTAGGCTATTTTGCGCAGCACCAACTTGAATACCTTGATCCAGTGGGGACCCCGCTTTCACACCTTACTGCTCTAGCGCCTGATGCGCGTGAACTTGAATTAAGATCATTCCTAGGTGGTTTTGGCTTTTCTGGAGATAAAGTAACCGACCCGGTAGGTCATTTCTCCGGTGGGGAAAAGGCTCGCTTAGTATTAGCGTTATTAGTTTGGCAAAAACCAAACCTCCTATTACTCGACGAACCAACTAACCACCTTGATCTACAAATGCGTGAAGCTATCATCATTGCTTTATCCTCATTTAAAGGGGCGTTAATTGTAGTTTCACACGATCGTCATTTACTGCGCACTACTACGGACGAATTTTATTCAGTCAGTGAAGGTAAAGTCTTCCCATTCGACGGGGATCTTGACGATTACCATGAATACCTCATGGAGCTTGATAAAAAAGAGCAAGAAAAACTCAACGCTGAAAAAGCCGATGAACGTGCTCACAAGCCGGTTCAAACCAACGATAATTTCAAAAACAAAGATCAAAAACGCGCCGAAGCTGCGTTTCGCAAAACTCTTTCTCCTTTAAAAAAGGAAATTGAAAAATTAGAACACAGTCTCGATGAACTTAATGCTAGAAAAAATGAGCTAGAAACCATCTTAGCCGACGCTAGTATCTACGAAGCAGCGCGCAAAAATGAACTTCAAGCCTATCTACTAGAACAAAGTTCCGTCTCTGAAAAGCTTGAAGAAGTAGAAACAGAATGGATGCTCAAAAGCGAAGAACTTCAAGATAAAATCACCGCTTTTGAAAACGAACAATCTTAGAGTAAGCGAACTAATTGCTTCATTACAATGATTATTAACCGGAGGATTCACCCATGTTAAGTTATAGACACGGCTTTCATGCCGGTAATTACGCAGATGTGCTTAAACACATAACTGAAATTCTGCTCTTAAAATCTATGCTTCGTAAAGATAAGCCTTTTTGCTACATCGATACCCATGCAGGAGCTGGAGCGTATTCTTTAAAGAGCGATTGGAGCAATAAAACTGGGGAATACTTAAATGGGATCGCTAAGGTTTTTCATAATGAAAAACTCCATAAACTAGTACCCGAATACTTTGAACTCTTAAAAAAAATAAATGACGGCAAGGACGAATTAGTCAATTACCCAGGTTCGCCTTATATTGCATGTGCCATGATGCGTCCTCAAGATGAGCAAATATGTCTTGAATTACATCCTAATGAATATGAAAACTTAAAGTACAACATGTACCATTTTAAAAACTGCCATGTTCATCATCGTGATGCACTTGAAGGTATCAACGCTGTACTGCCTCCACCCATCAGAAGAGGGATAGTATTTATCGATCCATCATTTGAAGAAGATGCTGATTACCGCAATACCATTAAGATGATTAAAAACATCCACAAGAAGTTCAATCAAGCTGTCATTGCCCTATGGTATCCAGTATTAGGTAAGGGAGCAGACCGTAGCTATGAACTCACCCGTGAACTAACTAAATTGCAAATTCCAGGTACAATTAAGACTGAACTACAAATATGTGGCCAAGACACGCTTTTAGGCATGCATGCAACCGGGATGATCGTCATGAATTATCCTTTCGAATTTGATCGCAACATTGCCGAAATTCTGCCTATCCTAGCGACTAAACTCGCTTTAGACCCTTCTGCTAGCTACAAAATAGAAACCCTAGTGCTAGCAGCCTAAAATAAGGAATAAAACTACTAAAAGCTAAATAGAAAAATTTCGATTTACCTAAACAAAAGCTCCCTAATCACGGGAGCTTTCTTAGTTAAATAATTAGGTAATCTACCAGCCTATTATGGCCAACAAGTATTATCCGCATCCACCGAAAGTGTACCATCACTTGGCGCACTTAATTTACGCCCTAAGCGATCCACCGCTAAAACTTGACAACTTTTCGCCACATCTTTTGCTTGTCCACCTGTAGCTTTAACTGCAACCCGGAAGTTTCTTGCAGTAACTTCTGTCATATCTTCATAATAATTTTCAATATCATTGGCCTTTAAAAAATCGTTAACTCCATCTTTGTTAGCATCTTTGTTAGTACCAAAGCAGCCCACGTAAGTTTGGTTCATTGAGTAGCAATTTTCCATAGCCCCCGCCATGCGAAGCAGAGCTTGTTGAGCTGAGTTTTGTCTTGCTCCCACGACATAATTTCTATAACTAGGTACTGCAATAACCCCGAGGATAGCAACAATAGCCATAACAATTAAAAGTTCAACTAAGGTAAAACCTGCCTTTGATTTCATATTTAATTACTCCCCGTGTTCACCTAAGATAGAAATGTGAGTTTGCAAAATGGTAACCGCCCCAGAATTAGGATCTTCCCCACGCGATGTTACACGGTAAAAACGATAACCAAGAGAATTAGCTTGATTGTTCATACCGGGATTTAAACTCAAAAATACATTGTCGCGTTCTTCAATGCGGTACCGTACTGTATTGTTACCATTAACATTAACAATACTATTATTATTAACCTTAAAATTACAATTATTGTTATTGTTATTGTCTTCCTGCTCCCACCCTGTAGAATCTCTGAACCATAAACATGGTTTATCGTAGGACAAAGATTTTTCATCTAACTGAGTTTCAACCCCATTATAGATCTTACTAATGTCAGAAATTTTAATTTTATAAGATTCCATTTTTGTATCTGTATTTTTTTCACTAACTCCGACTGTAAAAGAAGTATTTTCTTTATCAGTTGCAGTTATAGGTCGGAACAATTTAATATCGTAATGGCGACCTTCACCAGGTACCCCAACTATCGCAGAAATAAAACCAGATGCAGCTTCAATCCCAGCTACTGCATTAGCATTGCTAATAGCATTCCCAAAATTTGCATTTTCACGACGTTGACCAGTTGTCGCAACCTTACTGATACCTACAGCAAGGATTCCCATTATGATAGTTATCATAAGTGCCACAACCAAAGCGGCACCACTTTGACGTTTTAACATTTTAGTTCTCACCTACTGTTTTTGAAGCATTTACCAAATATATAGTACCTGTAATTACTCGATGTACATTTGATCTGTCATCTTTAGGAATTGGGTAGCTGTAATCAACATTCTTAGCTTTAGCTGGAGCTGTGCCCGTACTTCCTGCTTCACCTTCCGCACCTGAACCAGCGGTAGATTTTGTGTCTGGCATATTAAAATGCCACAATGTAGGTTGCTTGCTTTTAATAAGACGTTGGTTAGAAGGCTGGGAGGTAATGAAAGAATATCTAACAATATCAACATGGCTCCATTTTAATTCTCCTCTACTACCATTAATTTCACCTGCGGTAAAGAAGCCATCATCATTTGCAAATTTAGGATCCCAAGTACTACCAAACTCAAACATCAAACTTTTAACAGAAGCATCTAATACTACATTTCCATTCGTATCTGGGTTATTAGTTCGATCATGATCATTATATTGGCAAATCAAACCCCTTGCAGGATCGACAGTAAAAAAAGCCGTAACTAATGTTTCGCGCCCAACAGCTAAGCCACCACAATCTGTAATAAAACCGTTAGGTTCATCCGCATCAATTCCTACATGATGAGTAGTATCATCATCAACTGAAGAACCATAATAGCGAATTAAAATACTGTTGTTATTATTTGCATAAACAAATTGATCCGCTTTCCAAGCTGGAAAACTTACACCTGGTAAATTCACAGCCCCAGCTGCCCAACCTTCCGCATTTATGGCTCGCTCGAAATTGATAAAACCAGCCTGAAATAATAAGACATTGAAAAAATTATCAACACGATGCGCAGTATCCACAGCATCACTAGACGCTTTGGAAAAACCAAAATTTACAATACTTGATGTAAGTAATCCATATAAGCCAGCCATAATAATAACGGACACAAGAAGGCTTATCATCAGTTCAATAAGGCCAAAACCTTTTTGTTTAACCATCATAATGTAGTCCTTAAAATATCACACACTAAACCATTTTCAATTCTAGCTTCAACAGGATCCTTACTTTTATCTTTATCAGATTGTTCAGTTTGTTCAGTTGTAGCATTATTGCTGAAAGGACAAAGACCATTCATTGATAAAGCGTCATTACCAGTCAATACACAACCTGTATCATCTTCATTATTTTTTGATTGTGCCACTAATGGCTTATATAAAAAATGAGCTTCCACCTGAAAAGTCACAAGTTTATCGTTAAAATTATTTGTAATAGGAGTTCTTGTAATTTGGATCTCTAGTAAACTACAGTTTCCATTATTATCATCCAAACTTACCCCTGGAATATTAGCAGCTCTAGTAAAGGCTTCTTGCACCATCTTTTTGGCCACACCATCTTGCAACTCGCTAATATTAGTGTCATTTAAAGTCACTACATTCCCGTTACCAAATTCTATATCTTTTAACATTTCGCGATTACTTTGTAATACACGCATTACCCCTTGTATAGCGTTAGTCCCGGCTGATTTGGTATATCCAGAATGAATTGAGCGTGAACTATATGCCATCAGTGCTGCAAAACCTAACATGGCTACAGCTACCACAAGCATTGAGATTACAAGCTCAATTAGGGTAAAACCTTTGTTTATCTTCATTTTATTCAATCTCAAAAAGATTTAAGTTATCAAAAGACGCCTTCCTGGCATCAACTTAACATTTAAACATTAATTAGAACTTGCATTATCTGGCTGTTCACAGAGACTATTCCCTCTGCTACGATTCTCTTGAATACTCCCTGTGCGATCAATATCAAATGCATAATTAAAGAAATCGTTACCCCCGGTACTTAAACAAACATGAAATTGATAGCGATTGAGATCCGTATTTGTATTGTTATCTGTGTTTGTAAGGTGGGGATACCAATTCGGCCCGTTTTCATCTAACTGCCCAGAAATACCACTAGGCAAAACTGCAAAAGTCCCGCCAAGATGTGATTGAACATTACCCATATCAACTAAAGCAACAATTTCATCGCCAGTATTAAAGGTAGAATTTTGGTCAACGTCAACGTAAGCCATAATAACCCGAGGATTAATTGGTGGGTTTTCTTCCAACGTATTGTCATTTAACCCAATTTGAACATTATCAGTCCCGACCACATAGCCAACTTTCCCCATGGCTGTAGCTCTAGTTCGCACTAATTCGAATAGGTTTCTAACTTCAGCAGCTTTAGTTTCAATCTGGCCCTCAAGCGCCCATTCTCTCATGCTAGGAACCGCAATAGTCGTAAGAATCCCAATGATCACTATTACGATTATCAACTCAATTATAGTAAACCCACGTGCTAATCTGGAGTTGCCTATTCTTTTTTGTTTTATACTGTCCGTCAGAGGTCCATTCTGCAGGCAGCGGCCAGACACAGTCATACAAACTCCCTTTCATATTCTGCTGTTAAAAAACGATAAAACCGGCATTATGTAAACATAATATATTAAACTTGGATTTTTGTTGCATTATTGTTATATATTTGAGATATAGCTTAAAAAAAACATCTAATTAAATTGAGTCTTTAATGAACTCAGAGTATGTATCCAAAATTCACACTTTAAGTTGAAAATTTTTCATTTTTTTAAGTAGTCTTCAAAAAACAAAAACAGAATAATTCTCCACTTTAAAACCTAATATGCAGTGTGTAATTTTACAAATTAACCCTCAATCAATTTAATCAACACTCTCACAAGAAAAATAAACGTCAATCACACTAAAGAGCACTCAATCAATCCCTTATAAAATTTGACTTTCAATTAAATTTTTTATTGCATATTTGGACCAAGATGCAATAATAACGCGCTTTTGTTATTTTACCAAAAGCAAGTGTGTTTCAGCTCATCTGAAACACAGTAATTTGTCCTGGGGTTAACCCCATTTGTGAGGTGTACATATACAATGAACAATTTCTTTTCCGCTAACATTGATTATCAGAAAATCGTTACCCGCTTTGGTTCTCCTGCACTTATCATTGATAAGGCTACTATTCGTCACCAATACAATGAACTAAGCAAAGCCCTCCCTGGCGTGACTCTTCACTATGCTTTAAAGCCATTACCACTTAAAATCATGTGCGAAACCTTAAACGAATTAGGTTCTTCTTTTGATTTAGCTTCTAATGGTGAAGTTGATTTAGTTAAATCTTGTGGTATTGCAGCTGATAAATGCATCCACACCCACCCAATTAAACGCGACTCTGATATCAAACATGCGCTTGAGTACGGTTGCCGTACTTTTGTATTTGATAATGAAGTGGAACTTGAAAAGTTCATTCCGTACCAAAAAGAGGTAAACCTATTGCTCCGTGTTAGTTTCCCTAACCCCGAAACTAAGGTTGACCTTTCTAAGAAATTTGGCACCCTCCCAGAAAACGTAATGTCACTTTTACGTAAAGCGTATAATTTTGGCTTTAATGTAAGGGGGCTTTCTTTCCACGTAGGTTCCCAAGTCGCAACCTCAACTCGTCACGTTGAAGCTATACGTGAATGCGGGGCTCTTATTAATCAAGCCGCCGCTGAAGGCATCTCTCTTGCCACCCTTGACATCGGTGGTGGTTTCCCTGTGGATTACCAAAATGCTCAAAGCACCGATATTTACGGTTTTTGCGCCCCAATCCGTGAAGCTTTGGCAAAATTACCTTCACAGCTTGAAATCATTGCTGAACCAGGTCGCTTCCTCTCAGCTCCAGTTATGCAAAACATTTGTTCTGTAGTTGGCATTTCTCATCGTTTTGGTAAGCCTTGGTATTATCTAGATGACGGCGTATATTGCAGCTACAGCGGACAAATTTTTGACCACGTGGTTTACCCAAAATATACTCCATACAATGAATCAACCGCCGAAGATGCCGCTAGTGTTTTAGCCGGCCCAACCTGCGATAGCATTGACGTCATTGCTGATGACCAAATATTACCAGAACTTAAAGTAGGTGACCTAATTGTTGGTAAGATGATGGGTGCCTACACCATCTCAACTGCTACCGAATTCAACTTCATTCCAAAAACTAAGATCATCGAAATGGATCTTGATGAAGAATGTGAATTCGTAATTAACGACACTCGAAATGAAGAAAATGTATTAAAGCTTGCTTCTTAAAACCCGCCTTTCACTAGCTAAATTAGGCTAGTCGATAAGCCGGCGTAGGACTTTAATAACATTCCTCTACGCTCAAATTGCCGCATATAGTTATGTGGCAATTTGTTTTCCCGCCAAGTAAATTTTCAAAGTCAAAGTCAAAGCTTAACTTGCAGTCGATTGCTAAAATCCTATGTATTGTTAAATTTCCACAAAAATCAAAACAAAAAAACATAGGCCTAAACCTATGGTTCTTAAAGTCACAAAGTTTCGTGTAATAATTCACTGACTACTTCCACGGACAAGCCCGTGGGGTTCTGATTGAAGCGTAGCTTGTAATCGTACACCATTTTCATGCTTTGGAGTTACAAGTTTAGATCTGTTTGAATCAGGACTTTCATAACCAAAATCTTACTTGTATCCAAAAAAACTCAATCAACCGGTCACTTAACAAACTAAATAAAGCAACCGTTTTTAACTCTTAATGCTTAGCCACAAGCGACATAGCCTTTTCATGGTTCTCATAAGCCTTAGCATACATAGAACGCACTATTGGCTGCAACTGAGCAGGCATGGCATTAATTCTTGCATTGAACTTATTCACTTCCGCTTCAGGCAAACCTTCTGTTTTACCTGCAGCTGTCAGAATAGATGGGTACATTCTATAATGCTTGTGTACGTAACGATCAATTTCCGCGGCCAATTCTTGCGGGGTCGCATAATCACCAGTTAAAGGAGCACCAGCGCTAATATGCACGTGACCTTTATAGCCTTTAATCCCACCAACAATGCTTTCGATATCTTCCATTTTACCCTTGGTATATGAACCGTTTATTGAAGATTCATAAAGCTGGCGCGCTTTGGATTCATCACCAGGATCATATTCATAAGTAATAGAAACCGGTACAATGTTAAGGCTCTTAACGTACTCTTCAAAGCTTAAACCTTGTTTTTTGCCATACATATAAAACATTTTAATGATAGCTACTTCAGTTTCATCATCACCGTCTTTGGCTCGACCTTCTCGCTGAGCAATCCAAACGTTGTGATGTTCAGTGCGCACCGCAATCCCAATGTATTCACTCAATTCAGAAAAAGCTTTGATTTTTTCTTTTACCGAAGACAAAGAACGCTTAACGATAAAGCTCTTATTAAGCTTCATTAAATCTGTAGCTACTGGTAATTTTAAAAGGTTATCCCCAATTGCAATCTTCACAGTATCGAGATTGTGAGCAAAACAAGCCATATTAATCAGGGCTGGATCCATGGAAATATCACGGTGATTAGAGATAAAAAGGTAGCCTTTTTTTGGATCTAAACGGTCAAAGCCACTAGATGAAAAACCATCAGTAGTATCGCGAATAATCCCGCGCATAAATTGGGCTACATACTCTTGTACATCGCGAATGGTCTTAACTTTAGAGAAACGGCGCTTAAGCACACATTTAACGAAAGGTCGAAGCAATTTTTCACAAAATTTTGGCATTTTAGGAAACATATACTTAGAAATGCCACCGATCACGGTATCATTATCTAAGATGCTACCAATAGCCCCTGTTACTTCGCAATCTTTGTAATGTCTAATATCATCAAATCTTGCATCTTCAGTTGATAAAACAGGAGTTGCTTCCTGCACCTGAGCGGTGCTATTTTCCGTTGTAACACTCATTTTAGCGTTTTCTCAATTAAGTGAACTACTCACCACCTAAAGAGGAAGGAGTCTTCTTGGAGATTTTAGATAAATAGCAGAACTTCATAAGCTCCGTCATTGATAAAAGGTATATACTGAATAATACTAGGTTTTTAATAAACTCTAGGTAGACGCATAGCAAAGGAGCTTAAAAATTAGTGATACGCGTCACACTGCGCCAATCAGTAATAATGTGATCTTAATATACTAATGAAATTTTGGCAAATATTGAGTATTATTTAAAAGAATTTGTCTTCTGCGCCCTTATTCAGATGCGATTTGTTTTCAAGGGATAAAGTACACTAATTACGTCCGGTATTCTTACAAGCTTACACCGGTCTTATTACAACAGTGTCAATTAACAAAGGATTTATAATGTTTATTGGTAAACCCCAGACAGATCCTACTCAGGAATGGTTTCTGTCTCATTGTCACATCCATAAATATCCTGCTAAAAGTACTCTTATTCACTCAGGGGAAAAAGCAGAAACTCTTTACTACATTGTAAAAGGTTCCGTAGCTGTTCTTATCAAGGATGAAGATGGTAAGGAAATGATTCTTTCATACCTTAACCAAGGTGATTTCATCGGTGAACTCGGTTTATTCTCTGATAAAGAAAACCCAACTAGAACTGCATGGGTTAAAGCTAAAACCGCTTGTGAAATTGCAGAAATTTCTTACAAGAAATTCCGCCAGCTTATTCAGGTAAACCCTGAAATTTTGATGCGCCTTAGCGCTCAGATGGCTCGCCGTTTACAAACTACTAGTAGCAAAGTTGGTAACCTTGCGTTCTTAGACGTACAGGGTCGTATCGCTAGTACTTTGATCAACTTAGCACACCAGCCTGATGCTATGACTCACCCAGACGGCATGCAGATTAAGATCACTCGTCAGGAAATTGGCCAAATCGTAGGTTGTTCTCGTGAAACCGTTGGTCGTATCCTTAAGATGCTTGAAGAAGCGAATGCCATCAGCGCCCATGGTAAAACCATCGTGGTATATAACACTCGCTAATCGTAGGTTGACTCCTATATTTTCTAGTTTGTAAGCCAATTTTCAATTTTGGCTTACAAACTAGGCACAAAAACCGGCTTCATTTTTGAAGCCGGTTTCTTTTTACAATGCCCGATATTTTCTTTAAAGCAGAACCTTTTAGGGGCCTTGGTTTTCTTAGCTAAAACGTCCCCCTAATGATACTTTAACCTCAACACCATGATTAAGTGCCGTCTCGCTGATTAAGTAGCTCGGCCCACTTCATGATATTTTTCGGTTCACTCATAGAACAAGTCCCTTTTAAAAAGTCAGAAATCTTGTCCACATCCACAACTTTATTGACATTAAATTTACCTTAAGAGCAAAAATTAAACTCTAACAAGCAAGGTCCAATTTCAATGTAAATCCCAAAATCCAAAACAAAAAACCGGTCTTAGGTGGCAACCGAACTTTATAATTTAGCAGGGGGCACGTTTTGACCGGTTTTAAATTTATTTTAGATGTTAATGCTTATAGATAAAGCGCCTGAAACATTTTGCTTTAAAGGCTACTTACCGAACACTTCCGCTAAAGCCTTATCCATACGCTTAAAGCCTTCCATGATATCTTCATCTGGGATATTGAGAGCTGGCACGGTACGAACTACGCTGTGACCTGCAGTAAGAACAAAAAGCCCTTGGCGTAAGCATGCTGCCCAAACTTCCTTAAGTTTGGTTTCATCCTTAAGTTCAGCCCCTAGCATCAACCCCAAACCACGTATATCACTAAAGCAATTATACTTAGCGTTAAGTTGAGCGTATTGTGCTTTAAACAATTCACCCTTAGCTCTAACCCCTGCTAGAAATTCAGGTTGATTTACAAGTTCAAAAGACTTGCAGCCAACAGCAGTTGAAAGAGGATTGCTCCCAAAAGTAGTCCCGTGAACCCCAGGCTTGAAAACTTCAGCAAACTTGTCAGTAGTCATCATCGCCCCGATAGTAATACCAGCGCCTAACCCTTTAGCGGAAGTTAAGATATCTGGCACTACCCCATAGTATTCATAAGCATAAAGGTAACCACAACGCCCAAAGCCGGTCTGTACTTCATCATAGATGAGAGCGGCATTGAATTTATCACATAAAGCTCTAACTCCAGTTAAAAATTCTTTATGTGCAGGAATGATCCCACCTTCACCTTGTACCGGTTCAAGCATTACGGCACAGGTATGGTCGTTAATTACAGCCTTTAAAGCATCTAAATCGTTATAAGGAATGTGGATTACATTGCCCGGAAGAGGACCAAAACCTTCACGATACTTGGCTTGACCACCAACTGTTACGTCAAATAAGGTTCTGCCATGGAAGCCATTTTCAAAAGAAATAATAACGTCCTTTTGAGAACCATACTTTTCAAACGCATAACGACGCGCCAATTTTAAAGCAGCTTCATTAGCTTCCCCACCTGAATTAGCGAAAAATACCTTATCAGCAAAAGTACTTTCAACTAAGTACTTAGCTAACTGGATAGCAGGCTCTGTGCACATATAGTTAGAGATTTGCCAAAGCTTACGCCCCTGTTCCTCAAGGGCTTTTACGAGCTCCGGATGACAATGGCCCATAGCGCATACTGCAATACCAGCTGCAAAGTCGATGTATTCTTTACCATCTTGATCCCAAAACTTAGAACCAAGGCCCTTGACTGGAATAAACGGAGCTGGATTATAAACACCCATTTCGTAGCGTTCAAAATCCGCTCTGGTAATGTTACTCATTTTTTTTCCTCTAAACTAAAGTCATGCCTTTAGATGGTGCATGGCATTTGATCTTACTTTTAGACCTAAAACCGGTCAAACAGGTTTCATTTTTAATTTGCCGTATAGGAGTAGTTCTCAGTGAGAATTTTAGGCTACACGATAAATCACGGTTAAACAAAGACACAACTTTTAAACTTCTTATAATGATAGTTTAAATGATCTTTATGGTTCTAAAGATCCCATAAAGTCTAGTTATTCCCATGCCCAGACGTGAATCCACTATGTACCAAATTTAAGCTTTGATTATACAAAACCTCACGGTCCCATTCCATTAAAAAGAACTGCCGAATAAAATTTTTCTAAACCTAACATTAAACTACTATCTAAGAACCTTAGACTAGCGCCATAAATTAGCTAGAAAGTATATTAGGCTAGCCAATAACCCCATAAGTTAATTTCATTGGCTCTTTATGGCATGTGCTAGTTAAAACAAGAATTCGCGCGCCAACCATAACTAAACTTCGCTAAAAGCAAAATCTAATTTAGATGTAATTCTTTTTTCTGCGCTCGACGCCCCGCTGCTACTTCTTGGCGTAAACGGCGTTCATACTGTTCGTGACTTGAGGTAAAGCGCGCAAAAATAAAGTAAAGGGCCGGCAAAATTAGTAAAGTAATAACCGTTGATACCCCCATGCCATAAAAAATTACCGCGCCCACTGCTTGGCGGCTTTCATAGCCTGAACCCCCAGAAACCACTAGCGGAAAAGCCCCAATAATCGCGGTCAAGGAAGTCATAACAATAGGTCTCAAACGACGGACCGCAGCCTTTAAAGTGGCACTATAGAGATCATAACCCCGATCACGTAGTTGATTAGCAAACTCAACAATTAAAATACCGTTTTTCGTTACCATCCCCATCAAAAGCAACAACCCTATTTGGCTATAGATATTTAGGCCTAAGCCCATCATCCATAACCCCCATAGACCACCTAAAATACCAAGTGGAATGGTCGTCATCACAATCAAAGGGTGAATAAAGCTTTCAAACTGAGCTGCCAATACTAAATAAGCGACGAGCACCGCTAAAAGTAGCACATTCATCATCCCGTGTTCACTTTCTCTAAAGTCAAGAGATTCGCCCGTTAAAGCAACAGACATGTCAGCTTCTAGGTTTTTAGAACTCCAAGCATCAAGCCAATCAAGTGCGTCACCTAAACTTTGGCCAGGAGCAGGGTACGCAGATATAGTAATTGATTTTTGGCGATCAAAATGAGGTAACCGCTTAGCCCGCGCTTTTAGTTTAAAATCCGCAATACTGCCAAGCGACACCATATCACCGTTATCGGTACGAATGTTTAAAGAACTAATCGAATTCAAATCTTTAAATTCTTGCTCATCAGCTCTTAAATAAACATCGTATTCTTCCCCACGATCCACAAAGGTCGTATGTTTTATCCCCCCAAGAGCAGTGTGTAGCGCTTTTGAGGCATCGATAAGAGATACTCCCACGGCTGAGGCTCGTTCTGGATTTAAAGACACTTCTATTTCCGGCGTTCTTTCGGAATAATTGGTACTAGCATTAACAAGCACTCCAGCTTTTTCAGCCGCTTTGACTATTGCAGTGCTTTTGGCATACAGCGTATTAAAATCCGTGCCTCTTAAAACATACTTAACCGGAGACCCAGTTTTGCCTTTAAATCCAGGTTCATAAACGTAGACTTGCATATCCGGAATATCGGCTAACTTTTGCTTTAGTTCATAGACCAAATCGGCAGATTTTACCCTTCGTTCTTCCCATGGAACGAGCTGGATCACCACAAAGCCACTTTGGTCACTGCCTTGCCCTAAAGAAGGAGTACTAAAACTAATGGATTGCACGACGCCTTGACCTAAAGTTGGGAGTAGCCGTTGTTCAAGTTCTTGCATGCTTCTTTTCATGCGATGAATACTAGCCCCTTCTTCCCCCGCAGCATACACATAAACTACCCCACGGTCTTCAGCCGGCACAAAGTTATGAGGTAGGCCCGCATAAAAAAGCCAGATCCCGCCTAGCATTAAAATCCCCACCGCCGGCAACAAGAACTTATTTGCTAACACCACGGCTAAAATTGAAGCGTAGATCTTTTCCGCAAGTTGCAAGCACCAATCGCCTAACCGCATCATTAAGCCAGGTTTTTGCGGGGTACTTTTTAGTAATAACACCGAAAGGGCCGGAGACAAGGTCAAAGCGACTACGCTTGAAAAGAAGACCGCTAAAGCCATCAACGCAGCAAATTCGACAAATAGTCGCCCAGTAGACCCATCCATAAACATCAGGGGTAAAAAAATCATGATGAGTACGAGTGAGGTAGCTACTATAGCAAACCCAACCTCGCGCGCGCCATTCCAAGCTGCGGCAAGCAAACCTTCGCCCCGGCGTAAATGATAGGAAATGTTTTCCACCATCACGATCGCATCATCTACCACGAGCCCAATCGCTAAAATTAAGCTTAAAAGTGTAATTATGTTAATCGAAAAAGCGAAGAACCAGGCCCCGGCAAAAGCGGCAATAAGAGAAATAGGCACCGTAACAGCCGGAATTAAAGTGGTCCGCCACGAACCAATAAATAAATACAAAACTACCACCACTAAAAGAGCGGTGATAACTAAGGTATTGTAAACCTCGAAAATAGAGTTACTAATAAACACCGTACTATCGTAATCTACTTCTAAAGAGGCCCCACGTGGGATAAATTTGCTTAACTCTTCAACCTTAGCCCGCACTTTAGCCGCCACTTCTAACGGGTTAGCATTTGATTGGGGAATGATACCAATCCCAATACTTGAGAGCCCATTTCGATGGTAGATACTTTCTTCATTTTTGGCTTTTAATTCTACTTCAGCGACGTCACGTAAACGAACCGTTTCTGCCATCCCTGCGCGTCTAATTGGTAGCATTTCAAAGGAAGCCGCATCCACATAAACACGTTTAATCCTTACCGGAAAAATCATGTCACTGTTACGAATTTCCCCGCTTGGCAGTTCGACGTTTTCGTAGCCTATAGCGTCGATAATATCATTAACTGTAATCCCTAAAGCCGCCATGCGCACCGGAATAAGGCGCACATACATAACCTTTTCTAGGCCACCTACGATTTTAACCTGCGAAACCCCATCGACTAAGCTGATACTCCCAACCACAAATCTATCAGCATAATCAGACAGCTCAACGCGTTCCATGCTTGAACTAGAAAGATTGAGCCACATAACAACTTCGTCTTCGCCATTATCAGAAGAAGCAATCGGTTCATCACAATCATCAGGCAACGATTTACGCGCTCGAGCGACAGCATCTCTTACATCAGAGATGGCTTCAAGCATATCTCGACCTTGATTAAACTCCACCGAGATCCAAGAACTACCACTACGGCTATTAGAAACAATTTTTTTGATCCCAGAAATCCCAGATAATTCATCTTCAATGACTTTGGTAACCCTGGTTTCCATGATTTCAGGCGAAGCCCCACTATAAGTGGTTCTAACGGTAACTGAAGGAGTGGTAACTTCGGGGAGTTCGCGCACTTGCAAACGAGTAAAAGCGACCACCCCAGCAATAATCAAAAGAGCACTGAGAACCAATGCCGCTATAGGTCGCTTAATTGAAATTTCACTTAAAATCAAAGTACGAGATCCTCGCGATTCCGGCGGTCCTTCTTCTTTAAAGGATTTTCACCAGACATATCAAGTTCATCCCGGTCTTTAATGATCTGGACTTTATCACCATCATTAATGCGTTCACCACCTTCAGAGACAATCTGCATCCCGGCTCTTAAGCCATCTTTGATCGCCACCCGTGAACCATTAACAGTCCCAATAACGATCCGTCTCTTCGTCACGGTGCCATCTTTTTTGAGCACAAAAACAAAACGTTCGTCCCCAAGGTAATTTATAGCTTTAAGAGGGATGACCGGATGTTGAGATGCCGACAAAAGCAACCGCATTTGGATCATCATCCCATCTAATAGTCGATGTTTAGGGTTCTCGAAATAGACACGTACTTTTACGGCCAAAGTATTACTATCAACATGGGTATCAATTTCTTCGATCCGGCCCCCAAAACTTTGTCCAGGCCAAGCGTCAGTGACTGCTGTCACCTCTTGCCCGATAAGAATATTAGACAAAAAACGTTCTGGCACCTGAAAATCTACAAACATCCGACTAATATCGTCTAATTGTAATAACACATTGCCAGGCTTTACCAACTGCCCAACTGTCAATTGGTGTAAACCTAGCACTCCTGAAAACGGAGCATAAATACTGTAATTAGCAAGTTCAGCACGTTTAGCATCTACAATGGCGCGTTGCTTTTCAACTTCAGCTTCAAGTTGTTCAAAAGCATCTTGACTGACTACCCCTTTTTTTCTTAAGGTGCGCACCAATTTTTGATGGCGAAGTTCATTGTTTAAAATAACCTCCGCTTCATTTAGACGTGCTTGTTCTCTTGCATCTTCAAGCTTAATTAGTAGTTGACCGCTCTTTACTTCTTGAGTGGATTTTACGGCTACTTTACTAATACGAGCTGTAACCTCGGGAGTAATAACTAACGAACGATTAGCTTTAACTCGCCCTACTAGGGGTAAGGTAATGCCGGTGTTTTGCATTTCAACTGTTACTATACGCACCGATTTAACGGTCTCGACAGACTTTTTAGCCTGCTTGACCGCAAAAAAGCCAGTACGGTCCGCATAATACACGGCCGCTCCCGCTAAAGTGGCAAGTAGTATGGCAAAAATTGTTTTCACCACAAGTTTATTCACATGCATCACAACCGGCCTCTTACCTTTAGTAAGAATTAATCACGAACAAACCCAACAGCTCGATAAACCTTATCGATGGTTTCTTGGGCGCGAGCACGAGCCTTTTCGGCACCTTCACGGAACACTTGATTTAAGAAGTCTTCGTTTTGTCTATATTCAGCATAACGAGCTTGAATTGGTTCTAAGAATGAAACTACTGCATCCGCAACTTCACACTTAAAGTTACCGTACATACTACCAGTGAAGTGTTGTTCAAGCTCAGACACAGGAGTTGAAGTAACCGCACTCATAAGTTCAAGCAGGTTAGAAACCCCAGGCTTGTGTTCCCAGTCGTAACGAACTACAGGCGGTTCATCACAATCGGTTACCGCTTTCTTTAACTTCTTCACGATATCTTTAGGTGGTTCCAACAAGGTGATAACGTTATTGCGGTTATCGTCAGACTTACTCATCTTCTTAGAAGGTTCTTGCAAACTCATAAGGCGCGCCCCTTCCTTTGGAGTAAAGCCTTTTGGCAAAGTAAAAATATCACCATACAATTGATTAAAACGGTAAGCCACGTCGCGAGTCAATTCCAAGTGCTGCAATTGGTCTTCACCAACTGGAACTAAGGCTGCATTGTAGAGGAGGATATCTGACGCCATAAGCACAGGATAATCAAAAAGACCAGCTGTTACATTGCCTTCGTAACGCTTTGATTTGTCTTTAAACTGGGTCATACGGCTTAATTCACCCATTTGGGTGTAGCAATTGAGTACCCAGCTTAACTGAGTATGTTCAGGAACCTGTGATTGTAAGAAGAGCACGCTCTTTTTAGGGTCAATACCAATGGCTAAATAAATAGCTAAGGTGTTATAAATAGCTTCATGAAGCTTTACCGGATCCTGACGCACGGTAATTGCGTGTAAATCTACCACACTAAAAATACAATCGTGGGTATTCTGCATCCCTACCCATTGACGTAATGCGCCAATATAGTTACCAATAGAGAGTTGGCCTGATGGCTGAGCGCCACTGAAGACAATTTCCTTCATAATTCATTTCCTAGCTTATTTTTAAGCTGCTTTGTTAATTGTAAAATTTGGCTACTTTTCAAACATCAAAAGCTAGCCTTGTTTCTAAAACCTAAGTCTAAACTCCACTAAACTATTCTTAGTTTTGTAAAGCTAATCTATCCAAGTATCAGTTGTCCTACGTCTTTAAATTCTGAAAAACAGTAGTCCGGAGCACTAGTTCGAATATCGACCCCACGGTTATAACCATAAGTTAAGCCAACGGCCACCATGTGAGCGCTTTTAGCCGCTTCAATGTCATTCCATGAATCACCGACCATAACCGCTTGGTTCGCTTGCACCCCAAAATGTCGACAGACATACAGTAGTGGTTCAGGATCCGGTTTTTTAAGAGCAATTACGCCACTTCCAAGGTAATAATCAACTAATGAAAGTAGACCAATTTTCTCGAGCACCGGAGCCACAAATTGGTGAGGCTTATTCGTCACCACAGCCCGTTTAATACCGTGGGCGCCGAGATTTTGTAAAACCTCTTTTACACCTGGAAAAACTTTATCACCACGGCAACATTCCTGCCCATAAACCTCATTAAAAACCTGCGAAGCCTGCTTTAGAGCATCACTTTCAAGTATATCACTTCCTGGAGTTTGTGAGCGGGCAATAGCGCGAGCTAATAACATATAGGGGCCATTACCAAGATAAGTTCTAGTCTGCTCTAAAGTGCACGGTTCCACCCCTATAGCCTTTAAGGCAGCAGAGGTGGCGGTGTGTAACCCTAAAGCAGTGTCTGCTAAAGTCCCATCTAGGTCAAAGAGCACCGCTTGGGGACGAAATGAGAGTTGCATTTAAACCCCAGCCAAAGCTTCGCGCATTTCGTTAATCACAACTTGATAATCAGGAGCGCCAAATACTGCAGACCCGGCCACAAACATATTTGCCCCTGCGCGTGCGATTTTTGCAATATTAGATGGCTTTACGCCCCCATCTACTTCAATTAATAAATCAGATTTACCCGCAGCTTTAGCCATTTCACGAAGCTTCTTGATTTTATCAAGTGCAGCCGGAATAAAACTTTGACCACCAAAACCTGGGTTTACAGACATAATGCAAACCATATCAAGCTTATCCCAAACATATTCTAAAACGTTTAATGGAGTTGCTGGATTTAAAGCTAAACCTGCTTTAAGCCCAAAGCTTTTAATTAACGCTAATGAACGGTCAATATGTAATGTAGCTTCTGGATGGAAAGTAATGCTCGTAGCCCCAGCTTTAGCAAAAGCTTCAATTAAAGGATCAACCGGAGAAACCATTAAATGCACATCAATCGGTGCTTTAATCCCATACTTTATGAGCGCACTTAAAATTTGGGGCCCAAAAGTAAGATTAGGCACATAGTGGTTATCCATCACATCAAAGTGAACCACATCAGCACCAGCTGCTAAAACCTCTTTTACATCATCGCCTAAACGAGCTAGGTCAGCTGATAAAATTGAAGGGGCAATAATATAACTCATTTGTTTGTTCCTCTAGCTCCGGCCTAGCCGGGGTCATACATTATTGGTTTAAATCTTGGCGTACCTTAGATACCAGCTTAGGCCAAGGCCCGGCTTTTTTAATAGTAGCTGGAAATGCAGCTATGGCATTTTTAGCCACTGTATAATTCTTAAAGCTACCAACAACCGCAATATAGTCACCACGAGTACGTTTTAATACCCAAGTAGGATGCCCTGAAATTTTAGCGGCCGTACTTAAAGCATCTTTTTGGCTTGGGGTCGCAATAATTTGAATGACATAGCTTTTACCATCGAGGCTAGCAAAATCAACCTTGGCTACATTTTTAGTGGCACTAACGGACTCTGATTTGGCAGTTTCTGATTTAACGGCTTGTGGCTTAGTAGTTTTAGTGGTGGCTTTTGAGTCAGCCTTAGCTTCATTTGGCTTTACGCTCAAAGAGGATGAGTCTTCTTTGCCGTTTAATTCAGTAAGAGCTGGAGCCTTAGGATCGCCTAGCGCTTGGACCGGGACCACTTCAACTACTTCTTTAGTTTGCAAGTCGTAAGTCCCCTTAAGCGAAGCATCGTCCTTAGCTAAATTTGGCTCAGAATTAGAAGTTTTAGTCTTAGTTTGCACTTTGTTTTTAACTTGAGGTTCTGAGGAGGTGGCAGACTCTTGAGTCTTAGGATCAACATTTTTGGTAGGTGTAGTTTTAGGAGCTTCACCTTGTTCAATGGATTTTAAGGCTTCACCATCAACGACAATTTGGGTACCAACTTTATCGTCCGGAGATTTAACTACCACGTTTTCTTCGGTTAATGCAGGTGGTAACTTATCAACAACTTTATCTTCCGTCTTAGCTTCATCTATAGTAGTGGCGTTGTTGGCTTTAGCCTTAACAGTAAGAGTGGAAGCAGAGGTTTCTGGGACCTTTTGTTCCACGTATCGCACATACATAAACACACAATATACTAAACCTGCGGCGAGCACAGTAACGCAAAATCCTAATAACCAAAGAAGCTTGTTTTTCTGCTTGTTCATTTCTTCCTCGTCTAAATCTGTTGTTTCTGTTTTGTTTTGCTTATGTGGCAACATTTTTTCCACCAAAGTATGAATTCGACCAAAGGTCCATTCACCCGCGGTAAAATATTCCACCCCATGTAATTTGCTATTGGCCTCAGGCCCTTTAGCCCCAATGGAAGAGGCCAAATTATTTAGCTCGTATTGGTACATAGCGTTTTCAACCATGACGCAATCTTGAGGCGATAGCTCTGGCATCTCAAGATTTAAAATCTTGAGTTTTAATTCATCTAAGGGAGCTAGTAAATGCGAAGCACAACTATTATGGCTAGTTGCAAGTAGAGCTAATTGGTGTTTAGCCCCAATGCTTTTTATAACGCGCTTTAAGCCTTGCCAAAATTTAGGTGACAAGCAATCAGCGTCATCTAAAACAATGAGCCTTAATGGGGCTTTAGTATTTGGTTCAAGCTCCTGATTACTTAAAGCTTCAAGTAACTGCTCAAGGGGACTTAGGCTTGATGATAAAGCCGAGTCACGCGCTAAATACTCCGGCGCTAGCTGCATTAAAATGAGTTTAAAAACCTCATCTACTGAAGCTAGAGTGCAAGCTTCAACATAAGCTGTACCACTAAGCTTATCCTCAAGTGACGCCATGATTTTTTCACAAAAAACTGTGCGTCCACTGCCACTAGGGCCAGATAAAACTACAACCCCACCTCTTAAAATATGAAATGTAGTGCGCGCAGCAAGTTCACTGTGCCCACTAAGATTAGGTAGTAGTTCAAGTGCCATTTTTGTCTCCACCAAAGTAACCCCATAAAATCGTAGCTACTTGTTAAAATTTTTGGCTGCTAAAATTTTGGCCACCCCACGCACCTCAAAAAGATAAATAGCAATTTACCCTTGGGGTCCGTTTAACGATAGCTTTTAGCCAAATACTGTTTTAAGACTGCATATTCCGCTAAAAGCTAATCTTAAAATTTACTGCACCGCAGTTAAAACCTCAGCGTCTGTTACGTCGGCGTAAAGAGAAGCTTTACCAAGGGCATCTGGAATAATGAAGCGGACTTTACCAGCCTTAACTTTCTTATCATGAATCATAAGACGGGTGAAGTCAGCCGCAGTCATGTTGCTTGGACGCGCTACTGGTAATTTATTAGCTTTAATGAGGGCGACAATACGGTCAAACTCACTTGCGGAGATTTTGCCTCGGCCAAGAGCTACTCTAGATGCCATAACCATGCCGGCCCCAACGCCTTCACCATGTAACCACACCCCATAACCCATAAAGGTTTCAATAGCATGCCCAAAAGTATGACCAAGGTTCAAAATGGCGCGCAAGCCACCTTCTTTTTCGTCTGCATGTACTACTTCTGCCTTAATGGCACAGCATCTGTGGATAACTTCAGCTAAAACCTTAAAATCTAAATGCCAAATATCAGCTGTATGGTCTTCAAGATAACGGAAGAAATCATCTGACCAAATTATGCCATACTTGATAACTTCCCCCATCCCCGCAGCAAGCTCGCGTTCTGGCAGAGTTTTTAGGCAATTTAAATCGATAACTACGGCTTGAGGTTGATAAAAAGCCCCAATCATGTTTTTACCTAGAGGATGATTAACCCCAGTCTTACCACCAACTGAAGAATCAACTTGCGATAAAAGCGTAGTTGGCACTTGAATAAAATCAACCCCACGTTGGAAAGAGGCGGCCGCAAAACCAGTAAGGTCACCAATAACCCCACCACCTAATGCGAGTAAGGTGGTATCACGCCCACAATCATGCTCCAAAAGGAAAGTCATGATCTGATTGAAGCTTTCTAGATTCTTATACTGTTCACCGTCTGGCAAAACCAAAGATAGTGGCTTGAGACCTAAAGTTGTGAGCGCCTGCAGCAATGGTTCAAGATACCAAGTCTTAACAGTAGTGTTAGTAACTACAACTACGTGACCTCTCTTTTTGATATGCTTTCCCCAAACTTCAGGAGAAGAGATGAGGCCGTTCTCAATATAAATTGGGTAACTACGTTCGCCTAAATCAACTTTTAATTCCATCATGGCTATTCAAGCTCCTTGGCAGCGTTAAGACTTGAGCCGTCTTTATGTAATTTGTTTAATTCTTCTAGGATTAGTTCAGCGATAACGTGAGCCGCTTGACCATCGGTCTTAACGATAATATCAGCCGTTTCACGATATAAAGGATCACGCTCCTTCATTAAACGTTCTAAGGTTTCTTTTGGTGAATCATTGTTGATAAGAGGACGTCTTTTATCGCGACCAGTGCGAGCAAATTGCTGATCCACACTAGTTTCTAAATAGACAACCGCGCCCCCAGCTTTGAGATTCTTACGATTATTTTCGTTTTTGACGGCCCCGCCACCGGTTGCAAGCACAATTCCTTGCATCGTGGCTAAGTCGGCAATAACCTGTTCTTCACGCTTACGAAAACCAGCTTCACCTTCAACATCAAAAACCCACGCAATATCTGCTCCGGTACGATGTTCAATCTCAGCGTCAGAATCGATAAACTTAAGTCCGGCTAACTCTGCTAAACAACGCCCTACCGTGCTCTTACCAGCCCCCATAGGGCCAACTAAAAATATATTCCCAAATTCCGCCATCTTTCGACCATAAAATAATGAATGATTTAGCTAAAACCTTGTAGATTATATAATAATTTGGCTTTCCTTTTTACCTCTAATTTTTCAAAGGTCCAAATTACCAGTTTTAAAAGCTGCGGCTTTCACTAAAAATTAGGAATGACCCATATTCTGCTGATCTAGATATAGAAAATAATAATTTTTAGGAATTCATTGAAAAATCAGTGAATTCCTTTTTAATTTTTGATATACTA
>ERZ1034873.292-NODE-292-length-29494-cov-5.848704_pt1 | contig 29494 bp, 20 predicted proteins | sample MGYA00520689_ERZ1034873 | MGnify/ENA primary metagenome ERZ1034873 (study PRJEB33766, sample SAMN09781722) | gut metagenome | biome: gut microbiome | host: Homo sapiens | place: Madagascar | study: EMG produced TPA metagenomics assembly of the PRJNA485056 data set...
TGCCTGTACTGTGCTGAGTGCAAATAAAAATCCCGAACACGCTGCCCCAATATCAAATGCGGTTGCATTCACCGCGCCTAATGCACTCTGCACTTCACACGATAAGGTTGGAATAATGTGATCTGACGATACCGTCGCTGCAATGATCAGATCCAGTTCTTCTGCCTCTATACCTGCATTCTCCAATGCCAGTCTGGATGCTTCGATGGCAAGGCTCGTCGTTGTTTCCTCCGTAGCAAGATGTCTTGCCTCTATTCCTGTTCTGCTTTTGATCCATTCATCGGATGTATCCATGATCTTACTCAGATCATCATTCGTTACCCGAAGCTTTGGAACGGCACTTCCTGTTCCACATATTCTTCCTGTCATATTCAAATTCTATGCATCATCCTGTGTGTGCACTTTTCCTTTTCTTTTCTATTTCCTGCTGATATAATTTTTCCTTTTTCCAATTTGGCTTATCCGAGGGCTTTTATATATTTAAAAGCTGCGGAATCTCTGGTAACGGTCCTCGGCAAGTTCTTCCCCGGTACGCTTGCTTACACGCTCTAAAAATGCACGCATCTCTTTTCGCATATATGCTGCGATCGAGGTTAAAGCTGCTTCATCCGCTCCGCCATATTCCGGGATGATCTGCTCAATAATTCCAAGTTCCTTTAAATCCTTTGCCGTAATCTTCATGACTCCGGCTGCTTCTTTTGCACGTTTTCCATCCTTCCAGAGGATTGATGCAAAGCCCTCTGGTGACAGAACTGAATAGGTTGCATGCTCCATCATCCAGACTTCATTACCGACTGCCAGTGCAAGTGCCCCGCCACTTCCACCTTCGCCGATCATTAGAGAAAGTACCGGTGTCTTTAATGCTGACATCTCATAGAGATTACGCGCAATAGCCTCGCCCTGTCCACGTTCTTCTGCTTCCTTTCCAGGGAAAGCTCCGGATGTATTGACAAATGTAATAACCGGGCGATGGAACTTCTCTGCCTGCTTCATCAGGCGGAGTGCCTTGCGGTATCCTTCCGGTGAAGGCATTCCATAATTGTGGCGCATACAATCCTTCATGTCCTTTCCCTTCTGCACACCGATCACGGTGACCGGCTGTCCGTCTAAGTATGCGATTCCACCTACGATCGCAGGATCATCCCTGAAGTAGCGGTCTCCGTGAAGTTCCATGAACTTTGTAAAGATCTCTCCGATATAGTCTTCTGTGGACAGACGGTCTACCTGGCGCGCACGCTGTACCTTATCCCATGCCTTTAACAGCGGTGCCTTTGCTGCACGTTCACGCATCAGCTCTGTCGGTCTTCCATCACATTCGGTTGCCGGTTCAAAGTTGGCATATCCGTCTACTGCGGACAGACGGTGTAATTTTAAGATCTCGTATAAGGTCTTTTTTAAATTCTTACGCTCCACGATCGCATCTACAAATCCATGCTCTAACTGGAACTCTGCTCTCTGGAATCCCTCCGGAAGCTTTTCCCCGATCGTCTGCTCAATCACACGCGGTCCGGCAAAACCGATCAGTGCGCCAGGCTCTGCTAAGATGATGTCACCTAGCATGGCAAAGCTTGCTGTCATTCCTCCGGTTGTCGGATCTGTCAGTACCGGTACATATAAGAGTCCTGCATCGGAATGTTTTTTCAGTGCTGCCGATGTCTTTGCCATCTGCATCAGGGAAATGATTCCTTCCTGCATTCTTGCTCCACCGGAACAGCAGAAGATAATAACCGGAAGTCTGAGTTCGGTTGCACGTTCTACTGCGGATGCGATCTTTTCACCAACAACGTGACCCATGCTTCCCATCAGAAATCTTGCATCGCAGACACCAACTACGGCGTCCTCACCATAGATCTTCGCCTGACCGATCGTTACGCCCTCATGCAGTCCTGTTTTTTCACGGACAGCCGCAAGCTTCTCGTCATATTCCGGAAAATCCAGAGGATTCTTACTTTCAAGTTCCTCGAACCATGGTGTAAAGCTCTGTGGATCTGCCACCATCTTCAAACGGTTTCTCGTATTCACACGGAAATAATGACCGCATTCATAGCAGACATATTTATTTGCTACAACTTCTTCCTTATCCAGTTTCTTTCCACAGCTTTTACATACTACGGTTTCCGGCACCTTAACCGGTTCTGCTGTCTCAGGCGATGTATTTTCTGCCTGTGGAGCAGTCATTGTTTCTTCTTTGGACTTTTTTACCCTGTCAATAATCTTCAATCCCATTTTTTAACCTCTCAACCATCCTTTTTCATCGGATTTTTTATAATGCAAAAATCAGTTCTGCAGCTGCTGCGATCTTACCGTCTACCTTTGCAGTTGCTTTTCCTACACCAATTGGTCCTTTTACTTTGATGATCTCTGTCTCTAGCATAAGCACATCACCCGGCTGCACCTTCTTTTTAAACTTTGCAGAGTTGATACCTGCAAAATAAGCTGTTTTTCCCTTATTCTCCGGAAGCGATAAGATTGCTACCGCACCGGTCTGTGCCAGTGCTTCTATGATTAAAACTCCGGGCATTACCGGTTCGCCCGGAAAGTGTCCTGCAAAAAACGGTTCGTTGTAGCTGACACATTTTTTTCCTACCGCACGAACACCCGGCTCTAATTCTTCAATCGTATCCACCAGCATAAACGGCTGACGGTGTGGAATGATCTCCATAATCTCTTTTGCTGATAATAATGACATTGTCTTCTCCTTACCCAATCCGAATATGCATACCTACTCTGCGTATTTTTTTACAAGAATACTTGCATTATGTCCACCAAAGCCAAGTGAATTACTCAGCGCATATGTAACTTCCGTCTCTACTGCATCCTTGCAGTAATCGAGATCGATCTCTTCATCCGGTGTTGTATAACCTACGGTTGCATGTAAAAAGTTCTCCTGAATCTCTTTTACACAGGTAATAAACTCTACTGCACCGGCAGCACCAAGCAGATGACCGATCATTGACTTGGTCGAATTGATCTTAAGATCCTTTGCATGTTCTCCAAATGCAAGCTTGATCGCTCTTGTTTCAAACAGATCGTTATGATGTGTACCTGTTCCGTGTGCGTTGATATAAGTAATCTCATCGGCTGCTACGCCGGCATCTGCAACTGCATTTGTCATGGCACGCGCTGCACCGGAACCATCCTCTGCCGGAGATGTGATATGGTACGCATCCGAAGAGCAGCCATATCCGACTACTTCTGCATAGATCTTTGCGCCACGCTTTTTCGCATGTTCCAGCTCTTCTAAGATAACCACGCCTGCACCTTCGCCCATGACAAAGCCGCTTCTGTTTTTATCAAATGGCAGGGAAGCCTTTGTCGGATCTGTCTCTGTGGAAAGTGCGGTTAAGGCAGTAAAGCCTGCCACACCAACCGGTGTAATACATCCTTCGGTTCCACCTGCAACCATGACGTCTGCATCCCCGTACTGGATCGTGCGGAATGCTTCTCCGATGGAATTCGTACCGGATGCACAGGCTGTTACTACATTAATGCTCTTTCCCTTTAAGCCGAACTGGATGGAAACATTTCCGGCTGCCATATTCGAGATCATCAAGGGAACAAAGATCGGGTTTATTCTGCCCGGTCCTTTTTCCAACAACTTCGTATGCTCACGCTCAATCGCCTGAAGACTTCCGATACCGGAGCTGATCGCACAGCCCACCATATAAGGATCTTCTGCATCCAGCGCCAGACCGGAATCCTCTAAGGCCTCCTTTGCTGCTGCCACTGCATACTGACTGAATGGCTCCATACGTTTTGCGGATTTAAAATCCATATAATTTTTTGCATCAAAATCTTTTACTTCTGCTGCAATATGGCATTTATAATCTGTGGTATCAAAATGTGTAATCTCTCCGAACCCGATCCTGCCTGCACGGATTCCCTGCCAAAAGCTGTCTACATCATTTCCAATCGGTGTGATTGCACCCATTCCTGTAACTACGACACGTCTGCTCATATTCTATATCCTCACCCTATTCCTGTTTTTTACTGTTACTTTGTACGATATAACGAATTCAATTACATCGTCATGCCGCCATCCACGGTAAGCACCTGACCGGTAATATAAGAAGCCTTATCTGATGCCAGAAAGACAACTGCATCTGCTATATCCTGTGGATTGCCGATCCTTCTAAGTGGGATCTGTGCGAGCATCTGCTCCTTGATGCTGTCAGAGAGCACCTCTGTCATCTCGGTATCTACCATTCCCGGTGCCACAGCATTTGCTGTAATGCCGCGGGATGCCAGTTCCCTTGCCACACTCTTGGTCAGTCCGATCACCCCTGCCTTAGATGCACTGTAATTCGCCTGTCCTGCATTTCCGGTAATCCCGGATACGGATGAAATATTGATAATCCTGCCACTGCGCTGTTTTAAAAAGTAGCGGGATAGATGGCGGATCGTATGGAATGCACCCTTTAAATTCGTATTGATCACATCATCAAATTCCTGCTCCGACATCTTCATCAACAAATTGTCTCTTGTAATTCCTGCATTGTTGACAAGAATGTCCACTCTTCCATATTCTGTAATCAGATTCTTTACCATTTCCTCACAGGCATCATTATCTGCCACATCACAGCAAACGGCTGCTGCTTTTCCGCCTTTTTCTGTAATCTCTTTTACTACCTGTTCGGCACGCTCCTTGGAACCATTGTAATTAACGATCACAAACGCACCTTCTGCTGCAAGTGAGATTGCGATCTGTCTTCCTATGCCCCGGCTTGCCCCGGTTACAAGGGCTGTTCTATTCTCCAACATATGCCTTTAAATCCTCCAGTTTTTCAATGCTGATGGTCTTTACTTCCCGGTTAATCTTACGCATGAATCCGCTTAAGGTATGTCCCGGTCCGATCTCTACGAATTCATCAAATCCGTCTGCGATCAGTCGCTCGATCGTCTGCTGCCAGCGTACCGGGGATGATACCTGTTTTGTCAGAAGCGGCTTTACATCGGCTGCGTCCGTCACATAATCTGCTGTTACATTTGCAACATACGGGATTGCAAATTCCGATACCTTTGCTGTCTCTAAAACCTTTCCTAACTTTTCTCCTGCACCTTTTAACATGGCAGAATGGAATGGTCCGCTCACCTTAAGCGGCACGGCACGCTTTGCACCTGCTTCCTTACATCCCTCTGCTGCCTTTGCAACGGCTGCTTCCTCTCCGGTAATTACGATCTGTCCCGGACAGTTGTAATTTGCAATCGATACGATGCCATCTGTCTTTTCACAGATTTCTTCGATCTTCGCTGCATCTAATCCAAGAATGGCTGACATCGCACCACCCGTCGGAACTGCCTCCTGCATGAAGATTCCACGCTGTCTTACAACACGGAATGCCTCTTGCGGCTCCATTACCTTCGATGCGATCAGTGCTCCATACTCTCCTAAGCTTAAGCCGGCAGTTGCCTGTGGCTTTTTACCGGATGTCTCTAATGCTTCAAAAACAGCTGCCTCTACGGTAAGCATTGCAATCTGTGTATATTCGGTAATGTTAATCTGGTCATTTTCTTCAAAGCAAAGCTTTGGAATATCCAGACCGGATGCATCCGATGCGATCTCAAAAATCTTTTTACAGACCGGAATATGATCATAAAAATCCTTACCCATTCCGATGTACTGCGCTCCCTGTCCCGGGAACATATATACTGTCTTACTCATTTTTACTGCCTCCTAGATCTAACGCTCACCACGTAATAATGCTTCACCGGTTCCTACGACATCCTGGATGATCTCAGCACAGGTCTCTTTCTTTTTTAACATTCCTGCGATCTGACCTGCCATGACGCTTCCGTATACGACATCACCATCGATCACTGCCTTGCGAAGAGAACCTAAGGTCAGCATCTCTAATTCTTCTAAGGATGCTCCTTCCTGTTCCTTCTTCAGATATTCTCTTGTCATCTTGTTACGGATTACGCGGATCGGATGTCCGGTACTTAATCCGGTAACCTCTGAATCAATATCTTTTGACTTGATCAGCTTTTCCTTGTAATTGTCATGCACAATGGATTCATCTGCCAATACAAAGCGTGTACCCATCTGTACTGCGCTCGCTCCCAACATCATGGCTGCCGCATATCCTCTTCCGTCACCGATACCTCCGGCTGCAATTACCGGAATATCCACGGCATCTACCACCTGCGGAACAAGTGCCATTGTCGTTGTAGATCCGATGTGTCCACCGGATTCCATGCCTTCGGCTACGACTGCATCTGCACCACCGCGCTCCATCAGCTTTGCCATTGCGACACTGGCAACAACCGGGATGACCTTTACGCCTGCTTCCTTCCACATCGGCATGAATTTCGCCGGATTTCCTGCACCGGTTGTGACAACCTTGACACCTTCTTCAATGACAACCTTTGCAACTTCTTCTGCATTCGGGTTCATTAACATCACGTTGACACCAAACGGCTTGTCGGTCAGCTCCTTTGCCTTGCGGATCTCCTCGCGTACGATTTCTGCCGGTGCACTGGCTGCGCCAATCAGTCCAAGCCCGCCTGCATTCGATACTGCCGCTGCCAGATGATGTTCTGCAACCCATGCCATTCCGCCCTGAATGACCGGATATTCTATTCCTAACATCTGTGTAACTCTTGTATTCATGACTTCTCCTTTACCTGCATGTTCTACTACCGGGATTCCCCCTATCGCATCTTACGATCAAGCATGTATGCTTGATTGCTTTTGCAGCATAGGAATTCCTACGGAATTTCCTATACTGCAACAAATCCCCTGCCGCTTCCTAGAAACGTCCGGGGGATTCTTTTGTCTATGTATTATGCCTCTACGCCTTTGTCCTTTAAGTACTGCATAACATCACCAACTGTTGCGATCTTCTCTAAGTCCTCAGATGGAATCTCAACACCGAACTCTTCCTCTAAGCTCATAACAAGTTCAAATAAGTCAAGAGAATCTGCACCAAGATCATCCTTGAAGTTCGATGCTTCTGTGATCTCAACACCATCAAGATTTAACTGTTCTGAAATGATTTCTGCCATTTTTTCTAACATAATAGGTTCTCCTTTGATTTCATTTTTGATTATTTGATGATCCAAATATTTGACTTACCAATTATTTGACTGTCAAACTATTTGCTTATCAAAGTATATTATTACCGGCAATATTTGTCAATACCCATTTTCGGCAATAAAAATAAAGTATGCGCCCGCCGCACACTCCCGCAATCAAAATTCTCTATTGCCTGACAAAAGGACGCAAAAAGGCAGCCTGCTTTCACAGACTGCCCATATACATGACTGATTTCTATTTCAAGTATTATGCGTTTTTCTTTTTACCGGATGCAAACAGATATACACCGATGAAAAGTGCAGCGATACAGAAGAAGAAAATCGGATTGATGCCATCTCCTGTCTTTGGTGTTGCATCCTTCTGATGGGAGGTTCCGGCTGTTCCTGCACCGGATCCATTGCTTCCGGAAGCTGTTCCTGATCCTGTTCCCGCGGAGCTTCCACCTGATACACTGCTTCCACTGCCAGATGCTGTTCCCGCTGTACCACTGTTGTTATCGCCGGTAGTACCGCTATTGCTGTTATTATCGGTACCTCCGTTATTGTCTTTGTTATCGTTGTTATCTTTCTTATCCTTATTGTCTTTCTTACCGTTATTATTGTTACCATCTTTGTTATCGTTCCTATTCGAAGAACCACTTAACGCCTGAAAGACAATGTTGTTGCTCTCTGCATAAGTCTCTGCTGCAGAATTATTCTCGCCATAGATAACATCCGCAGACCAGTCACTCTGTGAGCCAATCGATGTTACGCTCGATAAGATCGTTACATCCTTGATTCCGCTGCCGGTAAATGCATTTGCCTCGATGGTTGTCACGCTTGCCGGTAATGCCAGTGTTGTAACTCCCGCGCAACGATAGAATGCGTTACTTCCGATGATCTTCGCACCATCCGCAATCGTAACACTGCTTCTTCCTTCCGGACAGTTGATCAGCTTTGTCATGGACTTATTATACAGGCATCCGTTTGCTGATGCATAATATGCATTGCCGGATTCTACCGTATAGGATCCGAGGTTGGAACAGCCTGTGAATGCGTTTGCTGCAATCGAAGATACTGTGGATGGAATGGATACACCGGTAAGACTTGTACAATTACTGAATGCGCCGTCTCCAATGCTTGCAACTGCTGACGGAATCGTAATTCCGGACAGGCTCACACAGCCTGCAAATGCAGATGCACCAATCGCTGTTACACTTGCCGGTACATATACACTGCTTAAGTTCGCACAGTTATAAAACATCTGTGACGGAATGGTGGAAATATTGCCCTGGACCGTTACCGTTGTAAGGCTCGTACAATTTGTAAAAAGACCGTCTCCGATCACTGCAACGCTTCCCGGAATTGTTACACTTGTCAGTGTTGTATTCCCTGAGAATACATTTCCTGCAATCGATGTTACATTAGATGGAACAGTAATGTCTCCACCTATACCGGTATAGGAAACAAGTGCTCCCGTACTGTCTACCGTAAATCCATTTTCATCTGCGCCTGTGCCACCTTCACTTACCTCCGTAGCGTATACTGTCAGACCGTTCAGGCATAAACAGCACATCATGCAAAGCATTGCCAGTACAGCTACTCCTTTTCTTACTGTTTTCTTCATTTTCTTTTCTCCCAGTCATGTTAGATTTTTTTTGCTACTAGAAACATTCTACCATCTTCTATGTAGTTATTACAAGTAGATAGTGTCAATAATTGATCACCATATTTTAAATCTATCCCATTACCGAACACCTCGAGTCCACGAATATTTGCAAGATAGTCATTAAATGCTGCCTCGTCCTTCGCTTTTAGGAAATTATAATAACGAAAAACGTCTTCATCCTGATATTCCACCTTAGACAGACAAACTGCAACAATCTGATAGGTTCCCTTTTCATAGATCGTATCAAACTGCACCGTCCGGTGTTCATTCAAAAAGTTCTGATCCAGATAACTCTTTAAGGAACCAAACATCATTCCACTTTTCATATTATGTCCGTAGATGATCAGATTCGTATCCCGTTTGATGATGTTATTTCTTGCATCTACAAACAGGGTGCCATTCATATCTTCGGTCTTATCAAATGCATGGCTCAGATAATAATCATACTGATCCTGCGAGGACTGCATTACCGGATAATCTATCTGGGTTCCTTCAATCTTCAGCCAGCCTACCATCTCCGGATTCTGATCATGACGTGCTGCATATTCTTCGAGGACCGGTGGCGGAGTAACTTCCGTCTCTGTCTCTGTCTCGGTTTCTGTCTCTGTTTCGGTCTGACTGTCTTCCTCTGTACTTGTAAAATTTGCAATATTGTTGATCTCGGATACCTTCTGTAAATTTTCTAACTTTTTTGCTGCACGGTAATCCCGTATCTCACAGATTCCATAATAGCCAAAGCAAATAACCGCGATCACAATGAATGCCATTCCGATGATCCTGCGCCAGTTCGTTTCTACGATCGGCTCAATTTTCTCTTCGGTCTGCATATTCCGCTGCTTTGCACGGATCATGCTCTGTGAATTCTCAGCTACAATATCTGATATACACCAGAAAAATGATTTCCCAACTTCACTTTTAAAGCGGATCTTCTTGCTTCTCATCAGATTATACAGACGCAGTGCGGTCTCGGGATCATGAATATCCAGTTCATCTGTAATATACTTGATCTTTTTGAGATCCTCCTGCGCCTGCCTGTATTCTCTTAAGGTTTCGAATTCATAATTCCCCAGCTTATATTTTTTTTCTTCCATACCTTATGATTCATCTGCCTTGTCTGAATTTCTTATTTTGCCTTGGCGGATACAACAGCAGAGAATGAACCATATGCCTTTTTGCCATCTGCCATACGATATGCACGTACTTTATAATAATACGTCTTACCTTTTGTCAGCTTGGTATTCGTATAACTTAATACATTTCCTCTGATCACTGTGGCAGCCTTCTTGAAAGTACCATTTTTCGATGTTGCATAATAGATCTCGTATCCGCTTGCACCGGAAACTTTTTTCCAGGAAACCTTCACTGCCTTTTTACCGGAAGCTTTTGCAGATGCTGCTGCCTCTTTCGGTGCGGTTGCAAAGGTGATCGTTGCAAAGGAACCATAATAGGTCTTCTTACCCACAACTGTATAGGTTCTTACTTTATACTTATAGGTTTTTCCTGCCTTCAGATTCTTAATCGTGTAGGAAGTACCCTTCTGCTGTGTCAGTCTGGTTCTGCTGTTATTCGTGTATACCTGATAGCCGGTAATCTTGCTCTTCTTACTCCAGCTTAACTTCACGGAAGTTGTCTTCTGTGCGCTCGCCTTTAATCCGGTGATGGTTGCAGAAACAATCTTGAAGGTACGCTTGAAAGTTCCGGAATAATTTCCTTTTCCCTTGATCGTAATCGTTGCTGTGCCAATCTTCTTATTATGGCTATAGCTTATTGTGTAATCTACATTCTTTGCAAGTACCTTGCTGCCATCCTTGATCGTTACCAATGGCTTCTGCGTCTTACCGGTATAATTCTGATCTGTAACCTTACTTACACTACATCTGGAAATACCCTTTGCAATAATCTTGTAAGTAACGGTCTTTGAACCTGCATATTTTCCAACACCTGTTACTGTTACAGATGCAGTACCTACATTGATATCATTCTTCCATTTTACGGTGTAATCTGTTCCCTTTTTCAGCTTCGTGTTACCTACCTTAACTACCGGTTCCGGAGCGATCACGGACTTCGTATAGGTCTGTGAGGTCGGAATTCCGGTGATGGTGGCCTGATCGATGCTGTTGCAGATTGCAAACTTCACAACACGGGAACCACTATATACGGAATCATCCTTTGGCTCAATGATGATAAACGCATCACCAATCTTTACATTATTTAGGTAACTGATCGTATAATCTGTTCCCTTCTCTAACTTTCTTCCACCACAGGTTACTGTTACGGAAGGCTTAATCTCCTTACCGGTATAGAGCTGATTCGTTACAGTACTGATCGTCGCATTCTGGAGACTTGCACGGATCTTAAAGGAAACAGCCTTTGTTCCCTTATAGTTACCCATTCCCTGGATCAGGATCGTTCCGATTCCTGCCTTGATGTTATCACCAAAGTTCTCATCTACTGTTACCTTATAATCAACGCCTTTTACCAGACGTGTACCATTGAAGTATACTTCCGGATTCGGTGTGATCGCCTTACCGGTGTAATACTGGTCTGCGATCGTGTTAACAGTTGCTCCGCTGATATTCTCTTCCTTGATCACAAAAGAGATGCTTCTGCTTCCGGTATAATTGCCATTCTCATTCGCGGTTACAACTGCATAAGCCGTACCGATCTTATTGTTATTGGTATAGGTGACAGAATATGCGCTCGTCGGTACAAGTGTACCTACAGACTTATCTGTCAGTACCACTGACGGGCGGACATTACCACCACCATAAGTCTGATCCGGAATCGCTGTCGGGACAATGTCATTCGACATAATGGACTTCTGCTTAATTGTAAACGGAAGTACCATTTTTCCGATATAACCGGCTGTAGTCAGACCCTTTACTGCCATATAGATCTTTCCTGCATTGATACGGTCTGCCTCTGCTGCCTCTTCGGTGCATGCAGCATCCTTATAATAACTGATCACATAGTCCGTTCCTTCTGCCAGTTCTGTTGCCGGGTTATTCAGCTTCACGGAAATATCCTTCGGTGCTTTGTCCTTACCATCATAAGTAACAGAAGCTACCTCTGTGATCGGTGAATTATTCTGATATACCGTAATCTTATTGCTTGTAAAGAGTGTACCGATGGAGAACTTCACAGCCGGACGTGAATCCTTGTAATTATTCATACCGGTGATCGTGATCGTTGCATCCTCAGTTACAACATTGTTATTTGCATAACTTACGCTGTAATCTACACCTTCCTCTAAGGTTACTTCATGATCTGTTCCTGCATTATCCACAATCGTTACAAGTGGACGATAGGTCTGTCCTGCCTCATATGGATAGTTCATTCTTGCTGCATCGAACTTATCATTCATCGGATCTGAATAAGTAATTCGATAATCCTCTGTATTCAGACTCTTGGCTAAAATTGCATAATCAATAATCTTCTCGCCTACAAAGTTCGTACTTGCCGGCTCCACCTTGATATGAGGACCATTCACGCCATTCTTACTTCCGACACGGTCATCATTGACATAGGTCAGAATGTAATCCTGATCCTTTACCAGATTTGTCGTTGATTCACGACTCATCTTAACGGTAAGCTCCGGATCATAATTCGACTGTGCAGAGTCATATACCATATCTGCAACATTGGAATATACCAGCTTGTCCATTGCCTTCGGAAGGATTGTAAACGGAACATTGATCGTTCCTTCACAGTTACTTCCGTTTGGCGCGGAAATCGTTACATATGGTCCTAACTCATGCGGGCTGTCCGGATCGGCTTCACTGGCATTGGTATTGTTATGATAACCTAAGATCGCATAATCGCTTCCTGCCTTTAACTTCTTCGTTGCACCGGAATAATCCTTGAATGTGACATCAAAGGATGGGGTCTGTGCCGTTCCATTGTAAGTAAGGTCAGAAATCGATACCTTTACACCATCTCCCGGATCATTTTCATCCTGGATCACATCAATGTTACGTTTTACGATCTTAATTGTTACGGAAATGCTTCCGCTGTAATTCTCTCCGATTCCGGTAACGGTAATCTTTTCCGAAGTACCTGCCTTATTCTTATTCACTGCATCTGCAGCAAGAGACGTATAGGCCACAGAATAGTTCGAAGGATCTACAACCTTATCGCCCTTTTTCACAGTAAATACCGGCTTGATAACTTCACCTGTATATGCGAATTCCTGATCATCCGTAATTCCATCGATCACATATCCATCTTCGAGGTTGACCTTGCCGATTCCGAAGGCGAAATTGTATACACCAGGCATCAGAAGTCCACCTTCCAATGCTGTGATCGCTGCATATGGTCCGCTTGTACCACTTGCTGCACATACTGCGGTATTATTAAAGTATTCCACTGAATAATCAACATCTCTTGTCAGGGTTGCCGTTGTTCCATCTGCCTTCTTATACTCAATCGTCTGTAACAGATCATCTAAAGTAACCGGTGAACCGGTATAAGTCAGAACCGGTGTTGTGCCATCCCCGATCACAAACTTGCTGTTATCCATCGGATATTTGATCGCAAAGTTTGCACTCTTTGTAGGATCTCCGACGGTTGTAAAGTAATCACCGATACCCTTGATCGTGATTCCCGGTGTACCGCTTCCCGGTGTGGTAAGCGCATCCGTTGTTCCGGTCACTCCGGTGATCTCATAGTCTACATTCTTCTGTAAGTTATAACCATCACAAACTACTTCGATTCCTTCAATCGTATCCTTTGTATATGCGGTTCCGGTATATACCTGATCCGGAATGGTAATCTGCGCATCCGTGATCGTACCCACAATCTTAAATTCATACTTATAGGTACCTGTCCAGTATTCGTCATTATTACCACGGATCAATACGGTTGCCGTTCCTGCAGATGTATTATTCTGATACTCGACCGTATAACTTGACGGCGGTAAAACACCACCGTTATTTGCCGCATGAACGCTGATATTACTGAACTGGTAACCGGAGGTTGCCATAGAAGGTGTGTACTGTACCGTCGGTGTCAGACCGGATACCGTTACCTCACCGGCATCATTATCAAAGTTGCCCTGATAATAGTAATCCACCGTCTTGCTGCCGGTAAAGTTACCGGATGCGTTTGCTGTGATCGTCAGGTTCTGTTTTCCATAGTAATAATTCTCAGCAACAGAATTCGTTGTAAATTCATTGGAACGTAATACATAGGAAGAACCCGGTGTATATTCATACTTCACAGTAAAGTCCGGAATAACCGGATTGCTGTGAAGTGCCTTTACTGCACTGTATACATAGGTCAGTCCTGCCAGGCTGATTGTTGTCTCGCTGATGTTACGCTTGTTGATGATATATGCATTTTTACCGGTCAGATTCAGTGTGCCCTTATAATTTCCACGGCCTTCTACCTTTACATAGGTCGTACCCGCATTCGTTAAGTTTGCATTTGTTGCTACACTGTTAAAGCCTGCATCTGTATAATAGGAAACTTTGTAGTCAGAATCCTTTGCCAGTTCAATTGCATTGTCGCCATAGGTAACATGTACCGTTGGAACCTGAAGCTGGCTGGTATAGGTAGCTTCCTCTACTCTCATATCTATATTAGTCAGCGTAGAAATATCCTTCTGACCGATCGTAAAGCTGACCTTTTTCATACCGGTATAGTTGTTTCCTCTGCCGACTAAGGTCACAGATGCGGTTCCGGCATTGATATTATTCTCATAAGTAGAAGTATCGATCGTATAATCAGACGGATTTAGGATCGTTCCACTCAATGTAGAAGTTGCCGGATATCTCAGCTGAACATATGCTGACTGTGCCGGAGCAGCGGCCGGATCATAGATCTCTAATCCCTGTCTTGTCCCATCATAAGTATAAGTTCCGGCTACTACATAATCAAGCTGTGCAATATCCTGCTTATTGATCTGACAGCTTCCATAGTAGGTTCCATAATATCCCGACGGACCTCTTCCCTTGATTCCGATATAAATCGTACCTGCATTGATATAAGATGAATTGTCTAATACGCCCGTAATATTGACTTTATGCGCTTCATCCGAATACAGTTCAACGGTATAATCCCCGGAACTGATCTCATTTTCAGCCGCATCATAGACATGGATACCGGTTAAGATCTCCTGTCTGTGTGACTTCTGATTATAAGTAAACGGCGCGCCGCTTACCTTAACAGAAGAAACTACCCCGGCAATATCTGTTCCTACATAGAAGCTCTTAACAACAGGTGCCGCCGAATAGTTGCCTTTTCCTGCAATGCTTACATAGAACTGGCCTGCATCCGTGAAGTTCCACACACTCGAAGGATCACAGTCTTCTGATCTGTAATAACCAACAATACGATAGTCCTTATTCTCAGTTAAAGTATCTGTTCCATCCTTAACAGTGATCACCGGGAAGGTTGCTCCGTCCGGTTTATCTACATTATCTACATTCACCGTCATGCCCGCTGCGTCTAACGGCTTCCCTGTAATCGTGTACTTCACCTTAATATCAGCATCTGTTGCATCACTTGCGTAAATACCAAGTCCACGGATCTTCACCCAGTAATCGCCTACACTCGCACGGTCTACCGCTTCTGAAGTACAATTCTCGTTTGTATAATAACGGACTTCGTAATCCGTTCCTTCTGTCAGAACCTTATTACCGGAACGGTTCTCATCACGAATGATCACGGTAGGGATCTGATTGGTTCCGTTATAAACAAAGGAAAGCTGGCTTGCATCATAGATCGGTGAACCGGCCACCAGATTCGAATCACATTCACTGATCTTCTTCGGTGTGATCTCGAACTCCTTCATGGCTGCGCCGCTGTAATCCTTGCCGTTGAAGTTGAGTGTTGTATTCGTGGTGTAATTACCAACGAGATGGATATATACAATTGCTTTGCTGCTGTCTGTCGTCAGATTTACATTGTTTGCACATCCGATAATCTCAAAATCATCCTCTGTCAGGGTAACATTGACGGTTGTATCCTTTACTGTAACCGCACTCTTAGCCGGGATAACTTCACTTCCTGTATAGGTCTGGTCAGCAACGGTCATTGTCACATTCTGTAATATCTTCGGTGTAACCTGATAGTGAATATCATATACAGAACCGTCATAGGTATTGATACCAGTAACACGGATATAATAATCTCCCGCATTTACAAACTGATCCGTACTGGTAAGCTCCTGTGAAAATGCCGCATCACCATAATATTTTACGGTATAATCCGTATTTTCAACCAGTGACTCATTTCCGGTACGCCCGCTGTCTTTGATCGTCAGCTTCGGCTGGATGCTCTTTCCGCTGTAAGTAAATCCAAGGATCGTATCCTTGTCCGTCGGACGTCCATTTAATGCAAAGGACATGGTATCGGATGCCATGGACTTTGGAATGATCTTATAGGAAATCGGATCTGCCGGTGTTCCGAGCTCACCTGTCATAAATGCATCGGTAACACCTTTTACCTTAATATAGTAAGTTCCCACTTCCGTCGGGCTTACGATCGGTGTGGTATAAGATGCATCAGTATAATAGGTAATCGTATATTTGGAAGTCTCTGTTATTTCATTTTCCAGATGATCGATGATCCGCAGTGTCGGCTTCGCAACAGCTCCTGTATAGGTAACCTCCGGTGTGCTGACAATACAGCGTTTTAAGGAATTCGTGATCAAAAATGACTTTCTTACACTGCCCTGGATATTGCCCTGTCCGGTTACTGTTACATAGTTGGTACCAACTTTACCCCAGTTTGAAGAATAGGTAAGGGTATAGTTTGAAGCCGGAACCGTATAGTCACCGAGCTTTACGGTAATATAAGAATCCAGCGGGATGGTGCTGTTGATATATGCGAATTCTGTCTGTGACAGTTTTACATTGTCAGAAGTAATGGCTGCTTTAGCAATCGGAAACGAGAAAGACTTGCTTCCCTTATACTGGTTCGTTCCGTAAACAGACAATGTTGCCGTTCCTGCATCGGTATTGTTCGACCAGCTATAGGTATAGTTGTTCGATGCAATATTGCCACCGGTCAGTGTATCACTTAAAGTCGGAACCGGTGTCTGTACACCTCCGTTAAAGGTAAGGCTTCCTACTCCGCCTGCAGAAACCGTATCACTGTTCATATTATAATAGATACGATAGTAGTATTTCTGATTGTCACCGTCTACACGGTAATTGCTTCCGGATAATAATGCAACCTCAAAATAAGGTCTCTTCTGGGATGTATCATCCACACAGGCTGCCGTATTATTGTAGTAATTAATGGTATAATCGGTTCCTGCCTCAAGGTGACGGCTTGCCCCGCCGGAAGCCATGGTTGCATTGACATCGGTAACCACCGGTCGGTTATTGTCGCTTGTGTTACCATCATAGTAGCAGTAGCGGATACCATTCTCCTGATACTGGCAGGTCGGTGTGATATTCGCAAGAATTGCCTTCCCGATCGGGAACGTAACGGTCTTGCTGCGCTGATATTCACCCAGTCCGGTAACGGTAACGGATGCCGTTCCCGCATTCACATTATCAGTATACTCCACATCATAATTATCCTTGCCTACAACTCCGGTTGTATCTACGACCTTGACGTATGGCCTGATCTCATCCCCGGTATAAGTATATACCGCTGATGCATCAGCTCCGGTTGCAACCGGCTGCGTATAATCTGCATCCTGCCACAGCGTCACGGTTGCTGTACTGATATCCATAGCTGCATAGACCTGTGTCAGCTGTAACTGCGGCATCAGCCCCGTCATCATACATACGATCAATAACCAAACGAGTATTTTTTTTCCTACTTCCATGTATTTATGCATATTCCCACTCCTATTTCCTCATCTGAGTTCGCATTTTTTGATACAACTTTTCTGATAGAATCCCGCTTCCGATCCGGGATGATCCATCGGGTTATCTTTCATTATATGGCATTTTTTTGTATCTTGCAACATAATGCGCCATTTCTAATATATTATATCGACATAACCGGATCAAAGCTTTAGCAAATCTATCAAATCCGATCAAAAAGTTCCGTCTTTTTTCCGCATTCCAGCCAGTATGTATGCTCTAACGGGCCACTTCCCGCTCCGAGATCAAGCTGTGCCCGTATCGCCCCCGTCAGGTACTGCTTGGCAAGCCGGATGGCCTCTGTCATATCCCGCCCCATTGCCAGATTACAGGCGATCGCAGAAGATAGCGTACAGCCTGTCCCATGTGTGTTCGGATTCTCGATCCGCTCTCCCTCATACCGGTAAAACTCTCTATGATAAAACAACACATCCACTGCCAGATCCGTCCGGTGACCGCCCTTTAACAACACCGCTGTCCGGTATTTCTCCGAAAGCTTCTTTGCTGCCTGCTCCATATCCTGTATTTCGGTAATCGCAAGTCCGCTTAAATATTCTGCCTCCGGTATATTTGGGGTCAGAAGATCCACGCAGGGAAAAAGCTTCTTCGTCAGTGCTTCCGTTGCTGCTTCTTCGAGCAGAACATGTCCGCTTGACGAGATCATCACCGGATCTAATACGATATTTGCCGGATGATATGTCCGAAGCGTCTGTGCGATTACTTCGATCTTCGCCGCATCCGCAACCATTCCGATCTTGACCGCATCCGGGAAAATATCATCAAACACACATACAAGCTGTTCTCTTAAAAACTCTGCCGGAACTGCAAATACATCCTTCACTCCAAGCGTATTCTGTGCGGTCAGTGCGGTGACCGCGCTCATTCCGTACAGCTTATGTGCCGCAATCGTCTTTAGATCCGCCTGAATCCCGGCACCCCCGCTGCAATCACTTCCTGCAATTGTTAAAACTGTTTTCATCTCTGTGTCCTCTCTGTTACTGAACTTTCCTATACAGTAAGAAACAGCTTCCGCATCTGCGCTGCCGCCTGTACAACATCCGGCTGTGCGATCACTGCCGATACAACTGCGATCCCATTGATCCCGGTATGATTGATCTGGCTTACATTATCTGCATGGATACCGCCAATGGCAACCATCGGAATGCTGACTGCGCCACGTATTTCCTGTAACAATTCTGTTGTCACCGGTCTTGTGTTCGTCTTTGTACTCGTAGAAAAAACCGCTCCTACACCAAGATAATCTGCACCTTCCGAAGCCGCCTGTACTGCTTCTTCCACCTTTGCGGCGGATACCCCGATGATCTTATCTTCCCCTAACAGCTTCCTGGCAACGGATGCCGGAAGATCCGACTGTCCTAAATGCACCCCTGCCGCATCTACTGCCTGTGCGATATCCACACGGTCGTTAATAATAAGCGGAACATGATAATAATCGGTAATCCGCTTGACTGCCAGTGCTGTTTCGTACATCTGCCGTCCGGATGCATTCTTATCACGCAGCTGGATCACGGATGCACCGCCCTTTATGGCTTCTTCCACAGATGCTTCCATGGTCTCACTGCTCATCAGTTCCCGGTCTGTACATACATATAACGTATAATCAACTTCTGTTTTTTTCATATGAATCCTCATTCTTGCGCTGCCTTTTGCGCATATTTTTCTGATTCCAGTATACCTTTTTTGTTCTTCTGCATCAAGCCCCCGGCAGTCAAAACGGCTTCCTTACTGTACCTAAAAGTCCCTTGACAGCCAAGGGAAACACTGCTATATTGGGGCATGCAATAAAACAGACTTTTGCTGGGGGTGCCTTTGGCTGAGAGATGTTTTCATCAACCCTTATTACTTGATCCGGTTAATGCCGGCGTAAGAAAGCACATTGACATCTCCTGCAAAGTTCTAATACAGGAGGTTCCTTATGAATAACTTTTTTGCTGCCCCGACCGGTGAAGGGGGCGATGAAACCGTCCGCTTAACAAGTGCCGGTATTCTTACTATTGTTGCTGTTATTGTGGCACTGATTGTCATTGCGCTGATCGTACGACGTGTACAGTCCGGTGAAAAATCATTTAAGATCACCAGCCGCCAGCTTGTCTTTTCTGCGGCTGCTATGGCACTTGCTATGGTTACATCCATGTTAAAGCTGTTTGAAATGCCAATGGGTGGTTCGGTCACCTTATGCAGCATGCTCTTTATCGTTCTGATCGGATACTGGTATGGCCCTTATGTCGGTCTGATGACCGGTGTTGCTTATGGACTGTTACAGTTCGTATTAGAGCCGATCTTCTACACCATCCCACAGATGTTAGTGGATTATCCGCTTGCCTTTGGTGCACTTGGTCTTTCAGGCTTTTTCTGCAACAAAAAGCATGGTCTTCAGACCGGCTATGCAGCCGGTGTTCTTGGTCGTTATGTATTTGCATTTTTATCCGGTCTGTTATTCTTCGCAGACTATGCACCGGAAGGCATGAACCCTGCCGTTTATTCTCTTTTATACAACGGTGGATATCTTTGTGCAGAAGCAGTGATCACACTGATCCTGATCTCTCTTCCACCGGTTGCAAAAGCAATGGCTCAGGTAAAACGTCAGGCAACCGAAGGCTGATCCTGCAACGTACATTATAAAAAGAAGCTCGGGAATTTCATTCACTGAATGAAACCCCCAAGCTTCTTTCTTTATTTATGCATATTTTATCTATGTATCCGCATGCTTATTCTTCTGCACTGATCGCTGCACGTTTCTGTTCGGCAGTCATATTGATCTTCTCAATATAACTGATCAGATTTTTCGTTACATCTGTGATCTGTTCTGTCTTTTCCTTACATCCTGTTACAATACCGGAGAACTCAGTCATTGCATTCGCAGTTGCCTCTGCACTCTCTGTATTCTGCTCAGCTGCATCCGTTAAGGTTGTAATTCCTTCCATCATCGCATCCTTATGATGATTTAATCCGGTCACCTCTGTACTGATTCCTGCAAGGGAATTTCCCACACTGTCAATCTCCTGGTTCAGCTTCTGAAAGATATCTTCCGTCTCACGGATCTTCTCATTCTGCATTGTAAATGCTTCGGATACCTTACGTGTGATCTCTACACTGACACCGGCATTCTCGATCAGTGTATTCACGATCGTACTGATATGTTCGGAAGACTCTCTGGACTGATCAGCAAGTGTACGGATCTCCTCTGCAACAACCGCAAAGCCTTTTCCCTGCTCTCCGGCTCTTGCTGCTTCAATGCTGGCATTTAATGCAAGCAGATTCGTCTGGCTGGCAATTCCTGCAATAATCTCCGTCGCCTGACGGATCTCTAATGCAGACTGGTTCGTTAATTCTGTCTGGCTTCTTACATTCTCGATCGCGTCACCATTCTCCTGGCTGATGTCAACCAGATCCTTTAAGATCTTCTCCGAAGATTCGTTATATTCCTTCATATGTCCGGCACTCTGGTCTAACGCCTCGATATTTGCAGCGATCGCATCGATCGCCTGTGAGATTGCCTGGATCTTCTCGTTCATGTTTCTTGTCTTCTCTGCCTGGGATAAGGTATTATCCGTGATCGTTCCAACCTCATCGCTGACATGCTCCATTGCTGACTCCATTTGTGCAAAAGAATCCCGGAAATCATCCGATAAAACACCCAGAGAATCCGTTGCATTACGGATGCCAACAACCACCTTGGCAAATGACTTAACCATATCACTTAAGGAGCGCATCATACGCCCCAGCTCATCATCACGCTCTGACAGCTTATTGTCCTCTAGGTCCAGCGAACCGTCTGCAATCTTATCCACACTTCCGACTACCTTCGCAAATCGTACCAGTGCAGTTCTTATTCCGAATCCAATGAGTGCGATCACCACAACCATTATGATCACCAGTATCATCGTTGCTGTTGCTACAGCCATTCCACCCTTTGCAACCATGCCAAAAATTACAATAGCTGCAATACCAACCAGAAGGATCGGTATTGCAAGTGCAACAAGCAGCATCATAAGTGTTTTTGAACTTTTTTCTGTCTGTTTCATGCCTCATTCCTCTTTTCCGTATTTCTTTTCAATATGTTATCTATTATAAAGCATTTTTCCGGTTTTGTCTTGCTTATTTCTACATTTTCTCAAGAAATAAAGTGTGCGCTTGCCGCACACTCTCGCGCCCGGGCGGATGCATCTCCTATTGCATAAAAAAATTGGGTGCGGCAAAACTGCCGCACCCAATTTTCATGCGCCCAATGGGCGATCTTTTTATCCCTCGATGGAAATATAATGTTTCTCTTCTACCTGTTCCGGTTCCTCTGCCTTCTTTGGAACTTCAAGAGTCAGGACACCATTCTCAAAGGATGCTTTGATGTCTTCCTGTTTGATCGCATCACCGACATAGAAGCTACGCTGGTAAGATCCATAGTAACGTTCCTTACGGATAAATTTACCTTTGTCGTCCTTCTCATCCTGCTTATCCTCATGCTTTGCATTGATGATCAGGTAACCATCCTTCAGTTCTGCCTGAATGTCCTCTTTCTTCATTCCCGGAAGTTCAAGGTCAAGCTGATATCTATCGTCATACTCTTTTACATCTGTGTTCATAACTGCGCTGTCAGCCTTCGGGAATCTGTAATTCATTCCACCAAATGGGAACACATCATCGAATAAGTCATCTACAAAATTGTTTGAAAAAATACTAGGTACTAACATAAGTCATTCCTCCTTTTTTCTAAGACATCTATGTTAATATTCCGAACTCCGGTATTTTTTATTACCTTTGTTCTTCCTTGTGATTATGTTATAGCACCACTTGTTAGCACTGTCAAGAGGTGAGTGCTAATTTTCTGTGAACTTTCTGTGAATTCCAATTTTTGTCAGTTATTTCCACCTATAAAAATGCCATCTGTCCATTCCGATGAACAGATGGCAACACCTTGTTTTTCCTACTTTTCAAGCATTCTCTTCCTATCTTTTTCCGGAGTACTGATTGGCGAGATATTGTAATGCTCTACCAGATAATTCAATACATTTTCCGATAAAAATGCCGGAAGTGTCGGTCCAAGATAGATGTTTTTGATCCCCAGATGTAGCAGAGTCAGCAGGATACAGACTGCCTTCTGCTCATACCAGGAAAGTACCATGGAAAGCGGCAGCTCGTTGACACCACACTCAAATGCTTCTGCAAGTGCCACTGCAACCTTGATCGCACTGTAGGCATCGTTGCACTGTCCCATATCCATCAATCGCGGCAGACCACCGATCTCACCAAGATCCATATCATTAAAACGGTATTTACCACAGGCAAGTGTCAGCACAACTGTATCTGCCGGTGTCTGCTTTACAAATTCTGTATAATAATTTCTTCCCACTCTTGCACCATCACAACCACCCACTAAGAAGAAGTGGCGGATCTGTCCTGCCTTGACGGCATCGATCACCTGATCGGCTGCACCAAGCACAGTGCCATGTGCAAATCCGGTCATCACTTCACTTCCTCCATTGATTCCGGTTCTGTACTGTACACTGTCATATCCACCAAGTTCTAATGCCTTCTCGATCACCGGTGTAAAGTCCTTATCTTCCCCGATATGAACCATCTGCGGATAAGAAACAACTTCTGTCGTAAAGACACGGTCTGCATAGCTTGGTTTTACCGGCATCAGGCAGTTTGTTGTATAAAGGATTGCACCCGGAACATTGTCGAATTCCTTCTGCTGGTTCTGCCATGCTGTTCCGAAGTTGCCCTTTAAGTGCGGATACTTTTTCAGTTCCGGATATGCATGTGCCGGAAGCATCTCGCCATGGGTATAGATATTGATGCCCTTATCCTTCGTCTGCTCTAAGAGTAACTGTAAGTCCTTTAAATCATGGCCGGTTATAATAATGAACGGTCCCTTTTCGATCGTAAGCGGAACCTTTGTTGGCTGCGGTGTTCCATAAGCAGTTGTATTTGCCTGATCTAACAGAGCCATACATGCAAGATTTACCTCTCCTACCTCTAATACAACCGGAAGCAGATCCTCCATCTCCACATCATAGCTTATAAAAGAAAGTGCCTTATAAAAGAAATCATTCACCTTCTCATCCTCATAACCAAGTACCAGTGCGTGATATGCATAAGCTGCCATGCCACGTACTCCAAACAGGATCAGCGACTTCAGCGAGCGGATGTCCTCATCCGCATTCCACAGTTCCTTCATATCATAATCATCGGTATTGCCACATCTTGCCGCACAGCTTACGCAATTTGGTACTACGCGGTTCTTCTCTTCATGAACACGGTTTATCATTTCACGCAGCACATCATCGTTAAAATTCACATTCGTAATTGTTGTAAAAAGTCCTTCGATCAGGATTCTGGTTGTATTCTCGGTACGCGGATTATTCCCGCATGCCTTTGTAAGTCCGATCAATGCCCCCGTCAGTTCATCCTGTAACTCTGCGGTCTTCGCACTCTTTCCACACACACCTGCACTCCCGGTGCATCCGCTGCATCCGGCAGTCTGCTCACACTGAAAACAGAACATTTTATGATCCATATTGATATCCTCCATACTAATTTTCGTTTTTATCAAATCCAGCAACCTGCTTTGTTTTGTTGCTGCATCAAGAAGAATACTACAAAGCTGCCATTTATTCCGTTGTAATTCCAACGCATTTCTTCTTAATATTTATTTTAGAAATCAGGATGCTTTTTTCATGTTTTCTTTAGAATCTTGTCAAATTCTGGACACAATTTTCCAGTATTATAATTACTATCAAAAGGAGCTGTTGAGTCGCAGATCTGATTCGCTATTCTGTCAGTTCCGTCTAAATATCCTCCTGGTTTCCCAGGTTTACATACTCCGGAAAAGCAGTTTTGCTTTTCCCTTTTTTATGTGAAAAATTTCCCATACAGATTCGGAGATCCAAAGATGCTTTTTAAAATTTAAAAGGCATAATGCACGAACTATGTAAAGCAAACTCTTATTTGCGATTTTAAGCTGCAATGAGCGTTGCAAATGTTTGCGGAACATATTTTGTACATTTTGCCAATTTAGTTTCCAAAAAGTATTGACGCGGTAATCATCATCTGTTAATGTAGTTTTAAATACTACATGTAATGTTCTTTATTACTTTAGTCTTTCGTGCAACAAATATTATTTTTACTAAATATTGTGCCTACAGTCCAAAATCCGCAGGCACTAAGAAAGGCATGGTTATTTTATGAAACGGATGATTTTAGCAGATTCCAGCTGCGACATACACACAATTACGAAACCGGCTCCGGACACACTTTTTTCCTATGCGCCGCTTACGATCCGCATCGGTGAACGGGAATACCTGGATGATGATACATTAAACACCGCAGAAATGCTGCATACGATGTATACCTACAATGGAACAACCGCCTCTGCCTGTCCAAGTCCACAGGACTGGCTCACACAGTTCGACCGCGCAGACGAGATCTATGCACTTACCATAACCAGTGCACTTTCCGGCTGCTATAACAGTGCAATGACCGCACGCAATATGGCACTCGAAAAAGACCCGGACAAAAAGATCCTGATCCTTGACACACTTTCTACCGGTCCGGAAATGATCCTTTTGATCAACAAACTGAATGAATACCTGTCGCAGGGGCTGGACTTTGAAACTGTCTGTACCAGAATCCGTGAATACAGTAAACGGACACATCTGCTTTTTAAATTAGAGACACTTGACAATCTTGTCAAAAATGGCCGGTGCAGTAAGGTAGTGGCAAAAATGGCAGATATGTTAAACATTCATATTGTCGGACGTGCAAGTGAGGAAGGTACCTTAGAAGTCCTGCACAAATGCCGTGGGATCAACCGTTCCTATTCCAGTATTATAAAAGAAATGATCCAGAGTGGCTATTCCAATGGTCCGGTCTATATCAGCCAGTGTATGAATCCTGAGGGAGCAGCCCAGTTAAAAGCAAAAATCGAGGAAGTCTTCGAGAATCCTTCCGTCACAATTCTGCCATCCGGCGGGCTTTGCAGCTACTATGCAGAAAAGGGCGGACTTCTGATCGGTTTTGAATCTGTATAAAATAAAAAAAAGCCTAGACAAACACTTTATTCTGTGATATTATACTTAAGCACGATTTCTTGTGCTTAATCGATGCGTGGCTCAGCTTGGTAGAGCGCTGCGTTCGGGACGCAGAGGTCGCAGGTTCAAATCCTGTCGCATCGACTAGAGAATAAATAAGGCATCCGGTTTTTCGGATGCCTTATTTATTCTCTTTTTTGCATTTCAACAGAACCTTGACCTTCACTCGTCACGAACGCATTCGGGCGCAGAGGGCCCACGAGGTCTGGGAGGCCTCGGTTTTGGACCGACCGTAGCGGAGCGGAGACCGCAGGTTCTTTTTCCTTCCTTAGATCTCCCGCTCTTCCAGCTCTTCCTTCGCGAGTTCTACATAATGATATGCATTCTCCCTGTTTTCTTCTTCCTCTTTTTCTGACAGGCTCCGTATCACTTTTCCCGGGCATCCGACCACCAGACTATTGTCCGGGATTTCAACTCTTTCCGTAACTACTGCACCGGCACCTATGATACAGTTTCTGCCTATCTTAGTATAATTTAAGACTATCGCACCCATTCCGATCAATGTATTATCTCCAATCGTGCAGCCGTGAACAACCGCATTGTGCCCAATGGTTACGTTTGATCCAATGATAATTGGATTAACGTCTGCATGCAGGGTACAGTTATCCTGAATATTGGTATTGTCTCCAACAGACAACGTGTTGTGTGTTGCCCTGACGACTGCGTTATACCAGATATTTACATTCTCTCCGAACCGGATATCCTCTGTTCCACGGATAATTGCGCCTTCTCCAACGTATATTTTACTTTTCATTGCTGATCCTTCCTTCTGTATAACCATTTATATGACAGACGATATTCCTGCACGATCTGTTCTCCCCTTATCTTATGAATTATTTATAATCATCTACATTACTGCTGTCTACTTTTTCGAATGGTACCCATACATACTTGCCATCTTCGGTTGCTCCGTCGATATCCTCAACCGACTGTCCCTGGATCAGCTTCAGGGCTGCTTCGATCGCTGCCGTTCCCTGACCGCTTCCGGACTGGTATACAGTAAATGCCATATCACCTTTTTCAATTGCTGCACAGCCATCTGCGGTTGCATCAACACCTAAGATCGGCATGTCCTTCAGATTAATGTTTGCTTCTTTGCATGCTTCCACTACACCGAGTGCCATTCCATCGTTATTACAGATCACGCAGTCTGCCTTCGAACCGGTTTTTAAGAAGATCTCAAACATTTTCTTTGCGGTATCTCCATCCCAGTTTGCATAGTCTTCAAACACATAATTGATCTTCTTGCCACTTGCCGCTAAGGTCTGTTTTACACCCTTCGTTCTTCCGGTTGTTGCCGAATGTCCCTTTGGTCCCTTGAAGATCACTACGTTAATCTCATCCTTATCTGCAAATTTATCCAGAATATATTCTGCCTGATACTGGCCCGCTACACTTTCATCCGAACCTACATAAATATATTCTCCCTTTGACAGATGCTTTTCTGCCGGACAGCTGTTGAAAAATACAATCGGGATGTCTCCTGCATTGGCTTTTAACTCCACCACGGTATCTGCTGATACCGGTCCGCAAAGGATTGCATCATAGTTCTCTTCGGCTGCTTTTTTGATATGCTCCACCTGATTCTCCATATTGTCCCCTGCATCGAGTACATCTAACTGGACACCATCGGCATCTGCCTGCTTTTGAGCTGCATCGACAAGTGTCTGTCTGAAATCATCCATCGCATTTACACTAAGCAAGATCTTTGTACTGCCACTCCCACCTGTTGTCCTGCTTCCACAACCGGCAGCCAGGAATGCCCCACATAAAAGTATACTTAAGATTAATCCAAGCTTTTTTTTCATTTCAATAACCCTGCCTTTCTAAACCCCTTTTTCAACCTTAAATGCTTCTACCTGATTTGCAAGCTCCTGCGCAGAGGTTGTCAGTTCCTTCGCATCACTTGCTACCGTCTCACTGTTTCCGGTGATGCTGTTTGCCTGTTCTACCATACTGTCGGATGTAGCTAAGATTTCCTCGGAGCTTGCTGCCTGTTCCTCTGAAATAGCCGCTACATTACTTGCTACCTCATCTACCTTCTCTACCTTTTCGATCATCTGGCGTACCAGAGTGCTTACTACATCAATATTATCGAAAATAACATCAAAGGTCTTTAATGCATCTCCGACTAATTCGTTGCTGCTGTTGATATTACTTACACTGTCATCTGCCTGTGTAACAGCATCTTTTACCAGCACATTGATTTCGGAAATAAGATTCTCGATATTATGTACGGAATCTGCACTGTTTTTCGCAAGCTGTCCGATCTCCGTAGCAACAACTGCAAAGCCTTTTCCTGCTTCACCGGCTCTTGCTGCCTCAATGGATGCATTTAAGGAAAGCAGATTGGTTTCTTCTGCAATTCCGCTGATCACACCTGTGATATTGGTGATCTCTTCCGAGGCTTTTCCTACCTTGTCGATTGCCTGCTGTAACTTTAATACCGACTGATTGATATTCTGCACTGCGTCACCGACATTCTGCATATCCGTTTTTCCCTGACGGGAAACTTCTACGGTATCTTTCATCTTGACATCTACCTGCTCACCTTCTTCTCTGGTATCGGCTACTACCATTGCTAAGGTTGTCGCATTTTCTGCAATTTCATTTACAGAACGGGAAAGCTGTTCTACCGTATTATTCAGTTCCTGCATAGACTGACTCTGTGTCTTGGATGCATCATACATCTGTCCGGATACGTGACTGCTGTTATCCGCCTGTACATGCAGCTTATCTGACACGCCATGGATCGAAGAGATCATGCCCCGCATCGACTCAATAAACCGTTCTACGCACCGGCTCATAACACCGATCTCATCCCTGCTTCTTACCTTTACGCTGACCGTAAAGTCTCCATCGGTCATGGCTGTAATGACTTTCGTCAGTTCTTTTACCGGCTTGATCACGGCATGAACCACACGCTCGATTACAATTGCTAACAGGATCAGGGAAATTATTCCGATCACTGCCATGGCTGTCCGGACTGTATTGATGCCTGTGTAAACCGTAGCTGTCGGAACATAGGATACTAATAACCAGTCTGTTCCGGCTATTTCTGCACAGGCTGTCATCTTATGATCGATCTTCTCCATCGTGTAGTCCCCGGCTATTCTCTTTTCTTCCACTCCCTGAAGGAAACTGTCATCGGAATCGCCAAGTTTCGTAAAGATCAGGCTGCTGTCACGGGCTGCAAGAATCGTTCCATCCTTAGAGTTAACCAGAAATGCCTGTGCATCATCCATCTGCACGAAACTGTTTACAATGATACTGATACGCTGTAAAGATAAGTCCGCAGATATTACCTTCATTGTACCGGATCCATCATCTAAAATACCGGAAGCACTGATAACTGCCTCTCCGTTTGAATTCGTATACGCATCTGTAAATCCCATATTCACTCTTGTCAGACCGTCCTGATACCATACCGATCCGGTCGGATCGCTCTCTGTCTTATCCGACTCACTGGCTGTGATCAGATTGCCCTTTTCATCTGCAACATACAGACCATCCGGATAGTTATCATTAAATCCATAATACTGGTCTAACATTTTCTGAAGCTGTCCCTTGTCCGGCCCGATTCCTTCGATTGTCCTCTTTGCGATCTGGAAAGCTGATAAATTCTCATCCAACCATGCTTCTATTTCATGCGCCTGATTCTCAATCGATGAGTTCAATAAGTTCTTTGCATAATCCGTGATCGTCTGCTTCGAAACATAATAAGATACTCCCATCAATACCAAGCCAATTACAATGACTACCGGAAGGATCGTACCCAGAAGTTTCGCCTTAATAGAAATCCCTTTCTTTTGTGCTTTGTGTTTCATTCTTCTTCTTCCTTTCTCCCGAATTTATACATGATATATAGTATATATTAT
>ERZ1034873.293-NODE-293-length-29457-cov-185.800558_pt1 | contig 29457 bp, 39 predicted proteins | sample MGYA00520689_ERZ1034873 | MGnify/ENA primary metagenome ERZ1034873 (study PRJEB33766, sample SAMN09781722) | gut metagenome | biome: gut microbiome | host: Homo sapiens | place: Madagascar | study: EMG produced TPA metagenomics assembly of the PRJNA485056 data...
GTCGCCCGTATTGGTGGCGGCACTTTGGTAGCCCGTATTGGTGGCGGCACTTTGGTCGCCCGTATTGGTGGCGGCACTTTGGTAGCCCGTATTGGTGGCGGCACTTTGGTCGCCCGTATTGGTGGCGGCACTTCGGTAGCCCGTATTGGTGGCGGCACTAAAGTTGCCCGTATTAGTTGCGGCACTAAAGTCGCCCGTATTGGTGGCGGTACTTCGGTTGCCCGTATTGGTTTGACTTTTTCGCGTATCGATTTTTTCCAGTGTAAAATCAACAAATGCTTTTATGATGCCGAAGATTCCGATTTTAGTGCCGATTTTTAATTTTTTTGTTGTGAACTTTTCTTCATCATCTGTATCACATTCGTCAAGAGCCTCTACATCGGCAAATTCGTTGACTTGCGCATTATCACCCACAAATCCATAATAGTCAAGTACCTGCATTGGATTTTTGCAAAAATGCATGCCGCTTTGGCAGACTACGGCTGTATCTTCTTCATAGATTTTGTTTTCCTCATACTGCTTTCCTTTGCAGCACATATTATGATCAAACCCTTTGTAACCTTTCATTCCCATTGTTCTATCTCCTTTTGTTTTTTCTTTATTCTATACCTTATATTTTTCAATTCCGTTTCGTTTCTTTGAACTTTTTGTTAATTCTTTTTTTCCTTCGGAACTCCAGTAAGCATCGATAACTGCAAAATTTCTTGACGTGCGAATGACTATCTACTTCCTTATAGACCCATTGTGGATAGAAATAGAACTGCTTCCCGCAAACCGGGCAAGTGTATTGGCTGAGTAATGGAGTACACATGTCACGCCCCCTCAAAACGGAAGATCGCTATCACTAGAATCACCAGAAAAAGTCTGGAATCCTAGGGGCGCTTCTCCATCATATAAAGTATCATTGGAAATTGGCTTTTCTCTCGTCTCTTTTCTCTGTACCGTTTCTTTGTCTTTCTTGCTATCGACAAAATCAGCAGATTCCGCCAAAATCTCCGTGCTGCTTCGTTTGTTTCCGTTTTTGTCTTCCCAAGTGCTTTTAGACAGCCTGCCGCAAATGCAAATCGCATCACCCTTTCGGAAGTACGTGCATACAAACTCGGCAATTTTGTTCCACGCGATCACGTCTAAAAAGTCGGTTTTTTGCTCTTCACCCTGCTTGTAGACCTTTTGGTTTACGGCAACCGAAAACCGACAAACAGAAGCGCCGTTCGGCGTTTGACGAAGTTCCGGCGCTGCGGTAATTCTCCCGGCAATGATAACTTTGTTAAGATTGAGACTGCTCATGCTTTTTTCCTCCAAAAATTTTTGTATATATCAATCAGATCGGCAGATATAAGGTAATCAAAAAACTCATCAACCAAATCAGAAGCAGGTTTTGTTTCGCTCCTGCTGTATGTCTCTGTGTATAAATCCATCCCATCCGACACAAGGTAGACGAATTTTTCCGCGCACGGCTCGAGAAAGAAATAGATTGGATGCTGCGGGGAAGTAAAATACTTCCCCGGTAGATACGTAGAGCCGAACGAACGGTTGAGATATTTGATGTCATAGATGGTTCCGGCTTTCAGCGCGTCAAATCTACCATGGATTTCCACAGTCAATCCATGTGATTCCAGACGGCGTGAAGCGAAAACTTGCCGTTGCGCACCGACCAAATATTCCGCGACTTTAGAAGCACCCGGCAGCCAGTCCTCGCCTGTTTCGTCTATCTTGCCACCGTCAGAAATGGTATATACATCTCGCTCGAACATCATGCCGTTGATGCTTTCCGGGCTTTGCTGCTCTTTTTCTCGCCGTAATGTTCGCAAAAAAGAATCAAAGGCATCCTCTTCACATCCTTCATGACAGTTTCCGATATATACCAAACTTTGCAGAAGCGATTGCGTCAACGTATAGATCAAGGTCAAACCCTCTTTTCTGCGTATGCCTTTTTTTCAGGGTCGTAAATGAAACCGAGTGCCTTTGCCCTATCGTTAAGCATAGCGCTCGCCTCTTTTTTGGATGTCAGAGCGTGGTCAAGCCCTATGAGGGCATTGATAGCATTGGTGGCATCCTCCGCGCTCTCTACGGCGCTCACAATGCCATTAGCGGCGATCATGGCATTTTCGTACTTCTCACGGATAGGCGCATATACATCCGCCTCGGCTTTGATGTTCTCTCGCGCCTTGTCAAATAGACGGGTCAAAAAGTCGTTTTTATCGGTATCTCCGATGGACGGTACCGGGATATTGCCGGACAGACCATAGCAACCTTTTGCAAAAAATTCCTGTGTAGGAGACAGTGACAGCACACGGTCAGAGCCGATCATCTGTAAGTACCCGCCAAAATCGCACGGCTGCCATACGATATTTTTTGCGGCTCCCTCGCAAAGTAGGCGCTGCATCGGGTTTCCGTCCTTGTCCTTTGCCTCCTCCGAATGGAAGACGAAAATCACGTTCTTCTGCATGGTGTCGCGGATGAGACTGGAAAAATGCTGGAACTCCTGCTTTACCGCGCCGAACCCCTTTAGGGAGATAGCACCGTTTTTCTGCCGGTTGGCGGCTGGATTTTGCCGCATTGCCCACTCTTGCAGGTAAGCGATAAAAGATCCGCCAGTATCGACTACAATCGTCTCGCAGTCTTTGACTGCATCATCCTTAATATCTCGGAGTACCTCATCATAGTTTTGACACACCAGCGTCAAGCATCTATGATAAGCCTTTACGCGAGACACACCGCCGTCAAAGTCAATCAAGAGCGGCTTCGGTGCGGAAAGTGCCAGCGTGGTCTTACCAACGCCGGGCGCACCGTAAATAATCGCGGAAAAGTGTTTCCGGGAAAAATCCATTTCTTCCGGCATTACCAACATCTGTCGTTCACCCCCTTGACAATGATGGTGCGGCAACCGTTTTCTGCCATCCGCAGAATTACGCGCCACACGTAGTCGCTGACGGTGCGCCAGTACATGCGCCCGCCCTCTTTACGCTGCTCAACCACGCGCCCGCCGAAGCGGAAGAAAACCCGTCTCGGCTCGTCTCCGATGTGTCTCGGCATCTCGTATGCAATGTGTTCCATTTTTGAAATCTCCTTCGTTTTTTTGATGGCTCAATTATACGCTTCTATTTTTGACTTGGTATTGATTTTCTGTGAACTTTTTGTTAATAGTCTCCGTTTGGCAAAGCACGATTTCCCGAGGATGTCGGGGTGATTACCAGCATCCTCCCAAAGGTGGCAGCATGGAGCCGGGTTATACCCGACCCCATCAGCGCCGACTGTTACGGTGTAATAATGGGTACATGCCTTACACGTTTTCCGGCTCATTCCCACACCTCCGCACGGAGTGCAAACGTCTTTCCATCCCCACCAAAGGCGAGATTGGCAATCTCGTTGATGATCTTGTCGCGGTTTTCTTCGGTGTCCTCCATCATCCACGAAAAGTTGATAGAGCGGCTGTCCTTGATGATCTGCGGGTTATACAACCCCCGGCAAGTTCCGCATGTGTCGGTCACATAGGTATTGATAGATAACCAGGTATCAAGCACACGATCCATCCGACCATAGTCATGCCAGAGTTGCGGAAGGCTTTTCTTACCGCCGGGGTTTCGGCAGGAAACGAGATCAAAGGAAACCAACTCGCCGCGATCATTATGCCTCCCGAAAGTATAGGTTGTTCTGGCGGAGTATGCATCCGGCGCTATGATGACGGTAAGAGAATCGGAAGCATCCGAGCAGTCAAAGACCCGCACCTTTGACCCGGTCGGAACCTCAATACAATCCGTTGTATCGTAGTCTTTGATCTCAAGGGCAAGACCGCGATAGCTGCGGCGCTCCACCACATCAAGCGCATCCTTGGCGCTCTTTGCGGTTGTGTGACGGATTTCCCGCCGCCCGTTTCGGTCTACGGTCGTAACCTCATACAACCGATAATCATAGGGGCACGGGTCACCAAATGGCTCTACATGCTCAATTACTACTTTAGACACGTTGCCCGGCTGGTTGTCGGCAAATCTGAGATCTCCTCCCTCTGGATAACGGTCAACGACCATTTCCGCCTTTGTCAGGTTGTCCTTGTACACTTTGATCTTGTAACTCATCTGTTTTTCCTCCTGCGGCTCTTGCCGTCTGTTTTATTGTGGCTTTATTATATCTCTCCTTTATGACCCTGCCAAATCCTTTTTGTGAATCATTTGTAAACAAAACAGTTTTTTCTGAAACAGTTCTCGCCCCCCTGAGAGAGAGAAAATACCCCCCACTCTCCTCGAAAAGAACCAAAAGAAATCAATCAAAACGCACGCGCGCGAAGCGTTCGTATTTTTAGCAACTTTTTGCCCCCGAAAATGGGGGTTGCCTGTGGAAAACTTTGTGGAAAACTTTTTGAAATCGGGTAAAATCGAGACAAAAACGGTTAGAAACACCCCTATTTGACTAGATTTGATCGGATTGTTGATAACTTTGTGGAAAACTTGTGGAAAACCTGTTGAAAATGTGTTGAAAACCTGTTGAAAACTATTTCTTGCCCTTTTTCGGATTATCAACCTCCTCTTCAGGGGCTGTTACAACCTCCCAAAATTCACCTAGGGAGCATCGGAAACCGTTGACAATAATATCAAGGAATACATCAGCCTTTAGAGCACATCGCTTCGTCTTATAAGTCCAAAAGGTTTCCCGCTTTATCCCGCACCGGGTGTACACAACAACTCCGCTGATGCCCTTTCGCTTCATGTAGATATTGATCAGATCCGCAGCACAATATTTTTTTCTCATAATTACCTCCAAAACACTTGACAATTACTATAGTGTATGATACAATGCAATTGTAAAATATTCAAGTATAAGTTGTGAATATGCTGTAAAGTCGATATTTGGCAAGGAGGGTGCGTCTTGGCTTACCGTTACATCTCGGACACTACGCGCAAGCAAATTGAGGTTGATATCAAGCGTGGTGACCTGTCTAATAAGCGGATCGCGGAGAAGTACGGCTACTCTGTCGGACGTATCTGCGCCTTGCGTACTCAGTACCGCCGAGAGGCTGCCAGAGAGGCGGCAAACGATGTCTACCCGGAGGACATTGACAACATCCACAAGGCGGCTGAGGATGTTATTAAGCAGTGTGACAGCCTCAATGCGTACCTCGCTAAGAGGTTGCCGGATGTGATGCGGATTGTCGGCAAGATCATTGATACCTCCTATGATGATCTTGCGCTTGCAACGCTCGGCGAGAAGATGGCAGCGCTCCGCACTCTTACACAGATATACGGCTCGCCCCTTGGCTCCGATGATGATGGGCGCAAGAGGTTGACGAAGTTGTGTGATGCGCTCAAAGAAGCTGGATGCGCTCCTGACGATTTGGGTCAGGAGAATGAACTGCCGGACAAGATTACCGGAGAGACAGGTAATTCATAAAATGTTTACAGAAAAGCAGAAAAAAGTTTTCAAATGTGCAACGCACCGCTGGAACATCCTTTCCGGGGCAACTCGTTCCGGCAAAACTTTTGTCACATTTTTCTTGATTCCGCAGCGGATTGAATCCCATTATGATGAAAATGTTCTTTTTGTGGGGAAAACTCTTGCGACCTTAGACCGAAACATCTTAGACCCGATGCGCGGCATCTTTGGCGACAATGTGAGCGCCATTCGGGGTTCTTCTTCCGGCGTTCGTTATGTTACAGTGTTCGGGAAAAAGGTGTATTGCATCGGGGCGAATGACGATCGGGCAATCACAAAAATACAGGGTATGGGGCTTGGGTATGCCTATCTTGACGAGGTAACAACGTACCCCGAAAACTTCTTCGCTATGCTCAAGAGCCGACTTGACAAGGAGGATAGCATCTGTGATGCGACATGCAACCCGGAGCAGCCGACACATTTCGTCAAGAAGCACATAGACAATCCAGACATTGACTGCTACAACGAGCATTTCACGATATACGATAACACAACCCTCCCTCCGGAATTTGTAAAGAATCTAGAGAACGAATATCGCGGCACAATCTATTTTGACAGGTGGATTCTTGGGAAGTGGACAAAAGCGGAGGGGCTTGTTTACCCTCTCTTCCGGCGGGAACGTCACTACATGACCACGAAGCAATTTACAGAGGTTGCAGGAAATCACCGCATTGTAACGATGATCTACGGCGTGGATGGCGCGAACGCAAACGATGCGACCGCGATAGAGCCGCTTGCAATCCTGGACAACGGTCAAGCGGTTGTGCTTGAAGGGTTCTACCACGACCCAAAAACCAACGGTCAGATCAGCAACCAGCAGTTAGCCCCTCTCATTTGGGATTACATGACAGATATGGATGAAAAATACCATCTGTCGGAATCCGGCACACAGTTTTGCACGGTCATTGACTGTGCCGCCGCTGACCTTGTGCTTAATCTCGGCTACGTGCTGCCCGAGAATTACAATGTTCAAAAGTTCACAAAAAAGGATATTTTGGCGACAACCGACACGGTAAACAACGCGCTAGGTCGCAATGCGATTTACATCCTTGATTTCGGAGGATGGAAAAACTATGTAAAGGACTATGTGTGGGTTCCGGGAGAACGCCAACTGGTCACAGACCTAGAAGCTATGACGTGGGACGAGCGTAACCCTAGAACATACGATTCGAGCGTTCCGAACGATTCAGCGGATGCCTTTCGGTATGCGGTATCTGCCTATTATACTAACCCTTATAACCTGTGGGAGACACCTGATAGCAGCGCGTTCTTCCCGGGCTGACATAGATCGGAGGTGGCTACATGCTCAACAACTATGAGCCGTGCGATATGGCAAACGATCAAGCGCCGTGGGTGCGTTCGTCTGCGTTTAACAATTACTGGACATACTCTTTTATAGGGCGATCCGTCTACTACTCCATGATCAGTCCAGAGTATTATGACTTCATGGGTCGTATTGTTAGAAACTGGTTGTGGTGGAATGATGGGTATGTTCCTTATTTCCATAATTCTGAAAACGGAATCCCTTCGACCCGGCTTGCATCTGCTCTCGTAGAGAAATGCTCTCGGAAGATCGCCGGAGGGAAAATCTTGTATAAAAACGCCGGTGATGATAGCACGGTAACGGAGCAAAACCCGGCGCTTGCAGGTATCGGAGACTGGGCAAGAGACACAAACTTTGATGAGGTTGTAAAAAAGGCGATCAAGTATGCAACGGCAGCCGGAACGTCTCTGATCAAGCTCAATCGCGGCACGAACGGTCTTTGGTGCGAGGCTCTTCGCTTCGATTCGTTTATCCCTACCGTTGGCGCTTCGGGCGATGTGGTAGCGGTTGACTGCTTCCTTCGCTGCTTTACCAACTTGGGAATAAGAGGAGAGAGGGCAGAAGAAGGGAGTTCTATCACTGCCTATTATGTGCTGGAGAGCCGATACTTCGGCGATTACGTTTCCCCGGACGGACACACAGAAACGGACGTTCCTCTTGTGGAGTACGTTGTTAAGAGGTCTACCGGTAGCATCACAAACGGAGAATACATCAGCCAGGGGACAGCCGGAAGGGTTGCCTTCCGAGACTTGCCCCGCGAGATGCAGCGGAGCATCGGGAAAGCGTATGCCGGTATTTGGTTCGATAAACCGATGCGGTTGCCGTTTCATGGTTCACTCGGCTGCGAACTGGTCAAATTTTCCGACAGCATCACTGGCATCCCTGAGTTGCCATTTGGTGAATCACTGCTTAGCGGCATTATCTCTCAACTCATGAGTTGGGATTATTATGCAGCGGCATCTAACACGGATATGTACCTCGGGCGCGGTCGTGTGCTTGTGCCGGCGTACATGCAAAACAAGGCAAGCCGTGGTGACTATAACACCGGGATAGACGGCTTTATCTACACCAAAGTTCCTTCGACCAACCCGGACGGGCAAAGCCCCGTACCTCTGCAATTTGACCTTCGTTCACAGTCATGGACGGAGATCAGAACAAGGCTTATCCAAGATATTTCGATTATTACAGGTCTGAACATCTCCACGATTGCTTCGTTTATTTCGGATTCCACTGCCGCCAGAACGGCGCGTGAAATCTCGACAGAGGAAAACGAGACGGCAGACTTTGTCAATGAGAAGCGGACGATCATGGAGAAACCGATCAACAAAATCCTAAAACTGGTATGCCGCTATCTTGGCTTTGTGGATATGGTGGCAATCCGATGGTCTGGTACAGGTCTTACCAACCGATACGCTCTAGCGGAAATCCTAAATATGGGGCTTTCCGGCGGCTTCCTGTCTCGCTACAAAGCCGTACAGATGTTCAATTTTGATGATGATACGCAGCAGGTACAGGAGGAGTACGAGCGCATTATACACGAGCGGAAAGACGAGATGCAGCCGGAAGATTTTGACGGAATGACCGAAGGGGAACAGGATAGATATGACGACAAGACCGAAAGACAGGAATGATATCTTGACAGTCGAAGAGGCGGAAACGGAAATCCGCCGTGTCGTAAAGGATGGGTACTTTCTGATGCATCGGCGCGCTGATATCTTGCGCGAATGCGGTATTGTAATCAAGAGGCACGTCAAAAAGCTGCTCAATCCTAGATTGATTGCCCCTGTTACACGGTCTTTGAGACTGTTCGCATTTACGCAACTCAGAACCGCAGAGCATATTGGAAATCATGTGCTTGTCACCTTCCTTGCAACGAGAGAGGGAAGAACAGACACGAACATCTATCCTATCTCACACGTGTATAGAGATCCAATTGTAGACAAGGCGCGAAACCTCGGCATCCCTCTCCGGGAGTACCACGAAACCTATTACCGCACACGCATCAAGCCGGTGCTTGACCGCATGGAAAAGCAATATGCACTTGACCCTGACGATGTAAGCGGTCGGAACTCACTCCGAAACCGAGCCGAGATGGAAACACGGTACAAATGGCATCAAGACGAGATCAAGGAGTTAAAGACATCCGGGCACCGTCTTGTAATTGCCTCAACGCATGCGGACTGCTCGGATAGGTGCAGACCATGGCAGGGAAAAGTATATAGCCTTGACGGCTCTACAGGCACAACAGCAGACGGCAGGAAGTACATCCCGCTAGAAAATGCGACCGATGTTTACTACACGACAAAAGCGGGGAAAACCTATAAAAACGGTTTGCTAGGGTTTAACTGCCGGCACTACCTTATACCTTACAAAAAGGGATTTTCGTTCGGACGATACACGGAGAAGACAGAGGAGAAGGAGTATCAGATAACCAAAGAGCAGAGAGCGATGGAGCGGAAAATCAGGCAGGAAAAGGTTTCCGCTATGATGGCTCGCGGAATTGATAATCAGAGATATCATGCCCTGAAAGCGAAAGCAGCTCACAGCACGCAAGAATACACCGATTTTTGCAGAGAAAATGATAGGTCGGTATATTTGTCTAGGGTAAGAATTGATTGAACCACGCGAAGCGATAGAGCGCCACAGCGTGCTTTGATAAAACGGAGTAAGCCACCGAAACGGCTAGGCTTGGTGTTGGTAGATACCCGCGCCGCCGAATTCCGCGAGGAACGGAGGCGGGCGGCATAGTCGGTTACTTCCGATTGCCTTGCTGACAATCTGAATCAGATACGCAACCACAATAACGAAAGAAGGAGCGAATTATGTTCGGCAAGAAAACTACAGTTGAAGACCTTCTGAAGGCTTATGCTGCTCTGTCCGATGAGGAAAAGGCGAAATTCGAGGAAAAGAAGGAGCCTGCCGAGGACACGAAAGAGCAGATTGACGAAGCAGAAGAGAACATCGAGAAAGAAGGCGCAGACGAACAGACGGAGAAAGACCGTGTGGATGAATCTGTAGCCGCTCAGGAAGAGGACGAGGGAGACGAGAACACGCAGGACGCGAAAGACCGTGTAGACGAATCCGAGGGAGAAGAGGACGAAGAGGAGGAAGAGCGCATCGATAAGAAGCGCGAAGAACTCCTTAATTCCCATGATGCGAGAATCGCATCTCTTGAAGATATGGTCGCCGAGATGTCCGAGAGACTTTCCGCCGTTGTCGATGAGGTCGAGAAGGGAAGAAGTTTCGGACGTTCTCCTGAACTCGGAGAGAAAAAGAGCGAAGACACCGAAAGCCCTGTCTACAAAATGTACTATGCGCGAGCAGCGAGACGCTGACGCATCAAAACAAAGGAGATAATATAACATGGGAGCAATCTTTGCAAACATCAATACACCTTATGTCAATGACGCGACTGTACGCCGTGTCATGAGCGAGAAGGTCAAGGAGAACATTTTTCAGGCAATGCAGTCGAAACCCGGCGAGGGTGTAACGGAGAAATTTTCCGAGGACACCGAAGCGGGTGAAATTCAGGTCATCCGTATTCTCCCTTCCGATAGGGAAGCGCGCCAGATCGGCGCAGATGTGAACGGCGGCTGGTTTAACGACCAGGCGGCGACTGCACCAACCACACAGGCTTACGGCATCAAACTGATTGATGTGGTGGACTACAACATTGACATCCCCACCAACCAGCAGAACATGCTGAAAGTTGACCTCGCAGAGGCGGAGCTTGCCAACCTTTCCGGCAAGGTTGCCCGCTCGGTAAACGGCATCACTTTTGCCGCATACCTTGCGAAGAACTTCAACGACATTGCCAATGGTGCGGTTGCCTCGAACTGGGTAACCCTCCCGGCATCCAACCCGAACTACCTCGAAGCAATCACTGATGCAGGCGCGAAACTCGATGAGGGCAACCCTGCTGAAGGTATCGATGCTTACCCGGACAACTACCGCGCGATCTTCATCCGCCCCGCTGCAAAGGCGGCTTTGATGAAGTCGGGTCAGCTGATTGTCGGCGGGTCTAACTACGGTCAGACGATCATCCGGCAGGGCGGTGTTGACTATGATACGCGCCCTGAAGTGGCTACTACCGGCTACATCGGTGAGATTGACAACATGCCGGTATATGTGTCCTCTCAGGCGATCTGGACTTGCGCAGAGCGTTATCTTGGTCTTGTCGCAGGTTCTCTGGACGGCGTGATGATGATCGTGGTTTCCGGCGTTTCTACCGGGCGTGCGCTCGCGTTCAACTCGGCAATCAAAATGGTTGACAGCCCGAACGGTCAGGGTCGTAGAATCCAGCCGAAATACCGTTTCGGTTGTGAGTGCTGGGATGCCCTCTCTGTTGTTCCGGTTGTAACTTCGACCTTTACCAACCCCGCCACCTCGTCCGCAAACCTTACGGTTAAGGCGCCCGGTTCTCGTAACTTCGCCGCTACCGTAAAGGCATCGCTCCCCTCCGGCGCGATTGCTAGCGGTACCAAGATCACGCTGACCACTGCAACGGAAGGCGCAACGATCTATTATACCACTGATGGAAAGACACCGACCACCAGTTCCACGGCATACACTTCCGCAGGAATTACGGTGTCTAAGGCAGAGACAATCAAGGCGATTGCCACCAAGAGCGGCTACGTGAATTCTGCTGTCAGCACGTTCACCTATACGCTCGCTGATTAAGCCCTCCAAACCTCACAAGTTGTGAACAAATGCGCCCGGAGGGGAAACCCTCCGGGATGCTGAAAAAGAAAGGTGAAAAAGATGGCAGAAGAAGTTACCTATCCCTTTTCCGATGATCTGATGCGGTGGGATGAAGCGACAAACAGATACATTTTAACCGAGGAGGCGCTGATCAGAAACGGGGTAGACATGAGAGCGCGTCTTGCATCCGGCAAGGCAACAAGCCCCGAATATGTAATCAACGGATTCCTCAACCGTGTTTCCACGCTGATTTATGCTTATATTCATAAATACAACGTCAACACGGAGAAGCAAGACCAATATATCAAGGAAATCCCGTCTTTGCGAACCATCATGTTCAATGCCATGACCTCTCAGGCAATTTACATGGCTTACAATGGTGACCTTTCCATTTCTCCGAAGGAGGACGAACGGCGCGCCGTGTATGACATGGTAGCAATGGAGGAACTTGATAGATACGTTCCCGAACTCGGTCACCCGATCACGTATGCGGGGGTGATCTGATGGACTTACTTGACATTTTGCGTGGAAAATACCGTGAAGTCATGACAGGATCTTATTACCGATCTGTACCGCCCACGAAGGACGAAAACGCCATCCAGTTTGATTATGAAATGGCAGACCCAAAGACCATGAAATTTGACCAGCCTATGCAGAACCTTTCCCTTACCGATGCAGAAACAACGAGCATCAGCACCGATGATGCAATCTCGTTTGAAGTGGGGAAAGCGGTTGTGCTTCAAGACGGGAAAATGTACACGATTGTTTCTGTTCAAAAAGACCTCTCCAAAGCGAGCCAGCAAGCGTACCGCTATATGGGAATCCCGGTCGGCGTGAGAAATCAATTGTACCTTGTAGAGCGTGAAAACCCTTGGGAGTTGAACAACGCTTGAGGACACAAACCTTTCAAAACCGAGTGGCGAGAGCCGTAAAAAAATTACGGGAGATCGCTCCTAGAGATACTGGAAACCTTGCGGATAATGCAATAACGCTGGAATGGAGAGACGAAAACACCGCTGTTATCTACGTTGACGAGAAAATAGCGCCATATATGCCGTACACGAACGAACCATGGATATCCACCTTTTGGAGAGGGAAGAAAAACCCGAATCAGTATTGGTTCGACCGGGCGGCAAAGATGGTGATTGAAACGGTAGTTCCGGGCATTTCCCCTTCCGATATTCGCAGGGCTTCTTACGAAGATGTGAACACGGAAGAAATGCTGGAAAACTACCAAAACAAGCGCGGCGATCTTGTTCTTTCGGATATGCTTATCAATTCCGAGTATCTTGAAGGTGTCGGCGCGTTCGGTTGGAGTTTCGGAGGAATGAGGGCGCAATTATGATTGCTTTTTCTGAATTCGCACAGATGCTGCAAGACAAAATCCAAGCAGAAATGGATAAACGCAGCATCGGAGACAGCAAAAATAAATACAAAGTCTTGATAAGCGCTGATACTGCCGACTGGAAGAAATCAGAGAGGGACGGGAACATCATTACACACTATGTGCAGGGCGTTTTATTCCTCGAAAGTTCCGGCAATATTACAGGCTTTGACGGGTCGAACATCCAGACGACAACGGATGCGCGCCTTGAAGTTCTCGTTCCGATTCTACCCGGAACAGATGCAAGCGGAAAGAAGGAACTTGCAGAGAAGTTTAGAAACATTCTCGACACAGTTTTTTCACAAAATACGACAACAATCGTTATTACACCATCTGGTCAGCGGAATATCGACTTGCAGATGAATTATTCTCTTGCTTCCACAGGCATGAGAAGAGCAACTGCAATGCTGACCGAGTGCATTTCCTACGTGGTGACGCTTTCTCTTACCTATTCACCGCAGATGGTCACATCGTCAAATCTGATTGTTCGTCTAAATCAGCAAGCATTCCTATATACTCATTTGGGAATTTCCAGGACTAGTATCACAGAAGGAGTGCAGAAAAGCTCAGGAGACGGAACAACTGGCGGTGCAATGGCAACGAAAGCGCTCGCAACGGGAAACACGTTGACGGTCGCAATGGATGGTCTGATTGACAAAAACCTTCTTACGAACAATCAGACAGCATTTGCGTTTCTGTTCGACTACCTTTTTTACGGGGTTCAAACTCCTGTATCTGTATTTATCAGCGGTGACTTGCGGAATCCTATCACCAAAAATATGATTCTCGTGAGTTGCGAACTGAACGGGGAACAGTCAACCTTTGCATCTGTTTCCATGACATTCGCCGAGGCGTTTTGAGGTATTATCATGGCAAGATATGAAATTATACTGAAGAACGAAACGAAAACCGCATCAAAGACTGGGAAAAAGGCAACCACAAAAAACGCTGCTTCCGATTCCGTTGATGGTGAAATCCGGCGTAAAGGTCAAGTCATGATGGCATATAATTACGCCAAGAGAGCAGCAGACCAGTATATTCAACATCAAGTCAGCACGGTTGCTTTACGGACAGGGCAAGCGGAACGTCAACAGATGATAGAACTGAACTATCAGATCGGGCAGCGTGTCTTGTCTGTTGTTGAGAGCGTGGCAATGGGCGCTATGCTTGGCGGTGGCGCGGGCGCTATCGTTGGCGCGGCAGCTTCAATCGGTTTTACCGGAATCGGAATCCTATATAAGAGAGACACCATCAACCTTCAGCGACAAGTTGAAAACGTATCAATCAGCATGAGCAACGTCCGGGCGGGAACTTTTTCCGGGCGCGGTGGTAAAGATTTATAACGGGGGTGCTTCAATATGAATACTTTTTCCGTATACATCAGAAAATACGGCGGGTGGATTCCTATTGACGGCACTCCCGTTTTTCCGTTTTCATTCGGGAGACTTTTGGACGAGCGCCTGAACGAGGCGTATGTAACACTCTATAACTCTTCTACGAAAGAATTCCGACCGACTGAGGACATTAAAGTAGTAATCACCTATGCCGATGGCGTTACTACCACACAATACTACATCATTGCCCGTGATGATGCAAAGGAGCAGACACCCGGAAAAGGGAAATACAAGCATCAGCTGTATCTTGTAGAGCGAACCAAACTACTAGAGGGAATTGTGTGCCAGTCCATCACCTTCACGAACGCTAGGGGGGTTGATTATGAATTTGGGAAATCATCTGTTCAACCAGAGGATGCAAGACCTGCTGACAGCAAAGACCCGTCTATTGATGATTCTCCGTACGCCGGTAATGGTGTTCCACTTCCGTCCCCAATCAGCAAAACAGCCACATATGCTGTTCCTTCGATTGCAACAGTGGCATCTAAATATTTATCTGCATATCAAGGTTCAGATCCTAGCGCGCAGTTGAAAGCGAAGATAACTACGGCATATGGGGATAGAACTAGTTATGTTGCATATGCTACGCACCCTGGTGGAAATACTGTATTTCTTTCTTCTGATTCGCAACTTACTGAGTCACTTCTCACAATCACATCTGGTCTAACAGATATTTTAACTGTAACATATGGGGTTTGTATAGGCGTTCCAGAGCCGTCCGGGACATGGAGCGGAGCATTCCTGCAATTTTCGTATAACATTCTTTGTGCCTTGTCTCTCTACCCTGTTGAACCGTGGAACATCGCTTCTTGCGTGAATCGTGTCCTATCTTTGGCAATCCCTCTCAGGAAAGGGGAAACCAAAAAATATAAGTTAAACCCCATGACGCTTGAGGAAAACGAACTCTCGAAAATCAAGGCGCCGGAATTCACTATGACGCAATGCACACTTCGAGAGCAGTTGCGTGTGATTGGCGGTTTTATCCATGCCGAACCTCGTCTTACATGGGATGATACATACGGAGATATTATTGTCTTCGATGATTATGGATCTCCTCAAACAACATCATTCAACAAGCCGTATTCCATTGATAATCGGACATGGGATATCAACGACTACGCGACAAGCCTTGATACGACTGCATCTAACATTGTCAACTCGTTGAGTTATGCAGAAGGTTCTACCTTCGAGCCGAACGGAAAGCAGACTAGAACCGTAAGGACGGAAACCATGTATGTCCGTGTTAGCGAAGAGAATGCAGTTGTAGAGACAACTTTCCCGATCTATGATATTCTGTCCGTCAGTTGTGGGCTTATCGTTGGTCAGACAAACGACACAACCGCCGGAGAAAAATACAGATTCGCGCCACACAATATCACTCCATACGTTTTCGAGCGTGCGCAATACAACCTGCTTTCCAGTTATAGCGGTTACTATCCTTCTTCCAAGTCTTACGCGATTTATTACACGCAAGGTCAGAAGAACATAGAAGGTCTTTTCTTCAAGCCGGAAAATGCCATATCTCCTGCGCTTGAATTCTACTCGATTGTTAATATTCTTAGCGCGGCTACAGGGTTTTCTGCGACAGAAATCAAAAACAATCTTTCTAAAGATGGCTATGCGATGCTTTGTTTCCGTGTAGAATACATTCCCATCTTCCAGACAAGATTCCAGCACGGCAAGAATCAAATGTTAAGTTCTGACGTAAAAGATTATACCGTGGTGTATAATCAGAGCGGGAACATGCTGGAATCTAACTACTACGGCGAAAATGTAAAAGGCGCAGCGGCTAGAATCGGTAACGTGGAAAAAAGCCTTACGTATTACACAAGAGACAGCGCACAGCCAGGGCTAGGATGGATGCTAAATGGTTATGCGGTGTCTGCTATCAATCGTCAGATTGACCCGGAATCAAGCAAAATTACCGTTGGTCTTTCGAAGGATTTCAACCGAATTTCGCAGTATATCGGAATCTCGTCCAACAAGAGGCTGTACGAGGTCAGCGAGAAACAGGCATACGCGAGAACGGTACTCCTGCATGAGAAAATCTATGTTGGAGCAAGGCAAACCAAAGAAGATACTTTGTTTTCTGATTACGCTGCTATCACACAGATTTTTGACAAATCATCCAGTTTTGCGGAAACCAACTACGTAGAGAAAGTATCTGCCGTGAATGCCTACGGAGCAAACGGGCAAACAGGAACAGACTATTTGCAGCCTGTGCAGTTGCCTGTAACTGCATCCGCTTTCGGAAATTCTATGGTGTTCTCGTGGAGTTACAAAGACAACTATTCCGCAGGAACGAAAGTGGAATGGAAATCAAAAGACGATATCGGCGGATACTGGCAGGACGATGTCCCCTATTCCGACTACTACGGCAAGTTCAAATACTATTACTTCAATCTCATCGGCAATTCTAGTCCGGACATTGATGATAACACAAGCAAGGCTTTGACGCTGCCGGAAGTATCAAATAGGCTTACGAAAGGAACCGTAACCACTGGCGCAGATAAACCGCTTTTGATTATGAAGGACAGCCGGGAAATCTTGCAGTTTAACTATGAGATCGAATTTGTAAGCACTTCGCCGGAAATCATCATCGGCAGCGGAATGCCTCTGGCGTGTTCCCTTGTTTCCAACATTCCTAGAACTATTGGAACAGGAAGCAATGAAGATTACAATGTTCCTTATCTGTATTTCACAAACAGTTCAAACCCCATCTCGAAGTTCACAAGGAAAATAAAGACCTCTGATCTAAGTACGAATGAAACCAACAAGCCAGCATCAAAGCCAATCCCTCTTTACAGTGAAAGCAAGCAAAGCGTCTGCAAAACCATTTATTCTTCTATCGGCGAGGGAACAACTCCGCAATGCGTTAAACTTACTTTTTGGGATGGGAGAACAGGCGGAGATGTCTGTCTGTCTGGAACTTCTTGGGAAGCAATAAAGACTGCGGCTGGTTTTGGTAGGCACATGGTAATTGCAACAAAAATTCAACAGGTTTCCAAAAGGTATGTTGACGAGAACGGAGCAGAAAAAGTTGTTGTCGAGGAATCTGGTGGAGATATTATGGCGATTATCAATGACATGGATGCATTTTTCCGTGCGTTCGGGTCAAACTTAGGTACATCCGAAGCGCAACTTAGTATATACTTCACATTCGGCAAATAAAGAAAGGAGAAATATCCGGCTATGGTATTTTTCATGAACGCAAACGGAACAATTACGCAAGTGGTGACCGAGCCTGTATATCAGAACTCAAACGCTGCTAACAAGATTTCTCTTGTAGCACCGTTCCCCAAGACTTGCATGGTATATTGTTCGTTCAATCTTCCGAACGGCATCAACACGCAGCCTAGGATGATGTACGCAGAATCCGTGCAGGACGTTGTGAACAAGGAAGGGGACGCTTACAATGTTTGGAGTGTTATTATCGACAAAGTTCTGACGGAATACAGCGGTTCTTTGACGGTACAATTCCATCTTTCAAACGGAATCCTTTCGGAGACGGAGACGACCAAATATGCGGATAATATCCCGACATATCAAAACGGGAAAGTGATTTACCGCAGCGGTTGGAAAATCGGGCGAAACATCAGAACAGACTGGACTGCATCAAGCATCATCTACAAAGACCAGTTTTCTGCATTTTACGGCTACACAAAAGCGGGTAGTCAAGAACTACTATCCATGGTAGCGGGGAAATCATGGAATAACGATGGAGGTAATGTCTATATCTCACCACCCGATGACGCGGGTATGCTTGGATTTTCCGGCGTTCAGATCAACGGCGGAAATTATCAGACGGAAGTAAGATACACGACCAATGTAAGCGGCGAATTCTCGTTTGCTATGAATCAATTCACGCTTGTAGTTGGTGCTCAACAGGTAGCACCGCAGGTCGAATTTACCGTCTACGTTGTGAATAGCAGAGGGCAAGTCCGTGCAGATTCCGGCATTTCACACATCTATGTAACGTCCCCTAACATTCTACCTGTTTACGGAAGGTATAATGCCATTGAACAGCATAATGAGCAGTTGCTTTCTCTTGAATCGAATACTTACAAGTGTGATAATGGAGACACGCTTGTTTTCTCCTTCAAAAATGGCAGCAGTACACTGCAATGTATGTTTGATGTAGATGTGCATGTAAGCACAAGATCAAACTCGTTCCTTTCTACCAGTTCTACCACATTTGAGGTTGCAAAGGGCGTTCCCTCTGACTTGTCGGAACTAGATGATACCGACTTTGTAGACCAGCTGCTAGATATTGTGCAGGCGCTCCGAACACAGGTTGAAGGAATGGATGCCGCAATCGAAGGGAAACTCGATGCCGTATATGCGACATCTGATAAGGTTCGTGTCTACGCCATCAAGGCAGACGGCACACAAACTACTTTGCCGTATCTTGAAAACCTGAAAGACAGCGGTACGGGATTGATTCAGGTTTCAAATCAAAGAGATCTTCCTACCGGGTACGATCCCGGAGAACTTTCCTTCTGCGCGAACTCATCGATTGCCACAAAAGAAAACGGTTTTTCAGCAAATATAGCTATCGTTCAGTCTGAAGGCTCATTTGGAGCAAATGCAAGTAATCCTGCAGCCGCCTTTTCTTTTGCTGCAGGTGCTGGTAGAACATCGAGAAGAACCGCAAATTCTGCTGCCGGCGGCGCTCCCACGAGCGATGGTCAATATGCAGCATCCTTTAACGAGGGCTATACTTTTGCTAAAGGTGCGTTTGCGGAAGGGAAGGGGAAGGCGTGCGGAGATTATTCCCACGCAGAAGGAAAGTCTGCAACAGGCGTACTGGCATATAATTCTACTGCGTATGTTCCTGCGCTATATTCTCACGCAGAAGGTCAAGGTAGCACAGCATCCGCAGATTCAGCACACGGAGAGGGATTTTTCACTCATGCTAGCGGTAATTATTCCCACGCAGAAGGGAACGGAACTGTAGCAAGCGGAACGGGGGCGCACGCCGAGGGGGCTTCATCTGATTCGAAAGGCGCTCGCGCGGCTGCATCTCATACGGAAGGGAACGGATGCCATGTAGCAGAATCCAGTTCTTATGGTCATGCCGAAGGAACAGGAACGGTTGCCGCCGGAGCATCGCACGCAGAAGGTCGAGGGACAAAAGCGAACGGGTATGCTTCTCATGCCGAGGGTGTAACTTCAGTTACGGCTGCTTCTGCCTCTCATGTAGAAGGTCACACGTGCGTTATTGTAAATAGCAATTCTGTTGGCGCTCACTCAGAAGGATATACAAACACAATCGGAAATGATGCGGTTTCTTCAATAGGAGGGCACGCAGAAGGAGGAAATAACAAACTTTATGCTGCTGACTATGCGCACGTAGAAGGTTTGCAAAATATTGTTGGCATAGAAAATGCAGAAGCAACGGACATGACGGCGGTTGCCGCCCACGTTGAAGGTCGCTCAAACAAAACCTATTCCAACTATTCGCATGTAGAAGGGCTTTCCAATACTTGCAGAAATTCTATAGGCGCTCATGTTGAGGGGCATCAATGCTACGCAACGGGGGCGAATTATGGTCATGCGGGCGGGGATGGTTCTCAAGCTTTGAGTACAGGCGCATTCGCGCACGGGAATTCTGTTTATGCGATTGGAGACTACTCTGTTGCCTTTGGTCAATACAATCAACAGCTGATTGCAGAAGACCAGATTTTCAGTATCGGCGTTGGAGAATCAAACGATGCTAGAAAGAACATCGTAACTGTTGGGAAAAAACAGATCATCTTCGGCAAGGACATTACAAACGGCATCAGAATTTCGCTTGTCGATGATGTGAGTGGAAGCCTTACAAACATCATTTCTTTCGGAAATGTTGGAGAAGGGTCTTACATCACAAACACACAGATGTATAGTAATAGCGCAACATTCCGAATTGCAAATATCACCGGTCTGAATGTTACGAACCTTTATCTTACCTCTCCCAATGGTACTAGATATAAGGTAACGGTATCGGATTCCGGCGTGCTGCAAACAACCAAAGTGGATTAAAGGAGGAGCATATGATTATTAAACTCAACGTAAAATCTTCTATCGTAGAAGAGCCGGGAAAGATTATGCTCCCCGTAGAAGAGTTCCCTGTAACATTTTACTCGGAAATCTACGACCTGAAAAGTCTCCGTGTTTTCGTAAAAATCGGGCAGAAGTCCAAAACCTTCTGCCTCGATGCTCCAAATGCTACGATTGACCTCGCGGACTTTATCTGCGCCGGGGTTCTCGAAATGGAAGTGCTTCTGGTGGCTAACGGAGAAACCGTGAAACGGTGGCAAATTTCTCCCGTCATTATCAAGGAAACAGATCAGCCGTGGTGGGAAGAGTGTCAGGAAATCGAAGCCATCAAACAAAAACTTGACGAGTTGGACGGTAGAATGCAACTCGTTGAAGAAAAAACATCCGTCATTATGTAAAGGAGAAAAAGAAAATGAAAAAATTTCTTTCGGTTTTCACGGTTATCCTTCTTATGTTCGCTATTTGCAGCATCGCCGCCTACGCAGACGCAATCGGAGCAGCAGAAAAGACCTATCTCGAAATGTTGAAAGAGATGGGCTATAATACATCCGATCTCACCGAAGAGGACGCAAAGGACATCTACAATATCATTCAGCGCCTTGAAACGGAAAAAGACGCAGGGAAAGATGATAACAAGGATGATACAATTACTGGAGACAAAGAACCAGATACCGGCGATAATACTGGAAGCGTAGATATTCCGGATGATGGAGAGAAGCCGTCAAAGCCTAGCGAAGGCGATGCTGGTAGTACAGATACACCGCCTAAGGATGAAAAGCCCTCAGAAGAGCCTCCTGTGCCGTCTGAAAGCGATTCTGATAAAACTCCATCCGAAGAAGAACCGAAGGACGATGTGAAACCTGGTGATGATACAACGAAAGAGCCGGATAAAACGCCTAGAGAACCTTCCACAGAACCCAAAACGGATGGCGATACTAAAATCACAGACGAACTCGGGAATACTGTCATGGAAATCTCGGAGTTTTTCAACAATCGGATTCTCCCGTTTATCATTTCCGCATCTTCTACGTTCCTTGGGCTTCTCATTGTAGCCGTTCCTTATATCAAAAAGGCAGGTAAACTCAACAGATTGCAGGGGCTTTATAAGTCGATTAAAGCCGAGAATGACCGTCTCTGCTCTCTGCTTGAAACGACCGATGTAGACAAATTGAAATCTACCCTTGAAGATATTCTGACAGAGGACTTGAAAAAAGCAATCAAGAATGTTAAAATTGATAATGAATACCTTGCTGATGTAGCAAGTCAACTTCGGCTGCTTTCTGCACAGATGGATGCCATTATCAACGGAGCAACTAACGCATGGGCGCAGTCTCCGGGCGCTATTGCATGCCTCACTTCTGCACCGACCGAAACCGCGCTGAAAAAGAGCGTTTCCGAGGTTAAAGCACTAGAGGACTACATCAGAGAAACGAAAGGCGAAGAAGCCGAGGAAATTATCTCTAGACTGAAAGGAGAATGATGCACCATGACAAACGGCGCTAAATGCCTGTTTTATAAGGGTGTGTCCTTCCTCGCGTATGGAATCCCTATGGCTGCCCTTTTCTTCGCAAATAGGGCAGCCTACGTGAGCGAGGGCGCGTCTGTAGGATTCTTCGGGTATATCATCATTGCCTTTTTGGTGGTATGCTTCAAGAACACAGTCCTTGAATTCATCAAGACAAAAACCCTGCTTTCCGTAAGCGTGATTATCTTTGTTTTTTCGGTTCTCATGCTTTATCTGTCAAAGCAAATGATCATGATTTCTACCGTTTCCATGATCGGGAGTATTTTTCAGAGCATCTTCGAGGCAGTCGCAGATGTTTATGAAAGGTATACATGGGTAATGGAGGACGGAATCAAGCACAAAAACAGGAAAAAGGCTATCCCTGATAAGCAGGCATGGCTCGAAGCCTATAATTTCATAGGAGAATAACACATGGATAATCAGCAGGACGAATTTGATTTCCGAGACGATGAATACATCAAGAAAACGGAAAAGGTTGTGAAAACCAGACACCGTGCCATGCAGTTCCTCCCTACCGTTTTCATGGTAGGGATGCTGTTTGCGGTAACTTCCATCTCTACTTTAATCAACATCAACTTCACGCTGAAAGATGTCGTATGGTCGTCTCTTCTCTTTGATATGGCTCTTAGGCTTCTTACTCTGTTTTCTGCGCAGTGGATTGGATCTGATTCCAGATATCAGCGTGACCGAATGGGAGACGATGTGCAGACCGCTAAAAAACGCTTCATCGCCTCTTCAGAGCAGATTGAACTTTCTACATTTTCTGCGTGGATCCGAGTGGAGAATGACAGAATCAAGAAAGAAGTCTATCTGAAAAAGATGGGCGAGAAAATGTCTGCTCTAAAGGTCAAAAAGAAACGGATTGACCGAGAGTGTTCAGATGGATTTTCCAGGTTCGATGCGTGGCGGTACAAGAAAATCTTGAAAAAGATGGACGATATTAGAACCAAAACGACTGATGAATACATCGATGATAATATCAGAAAACTGCGCGTGAAATATCGGAGGCTTCGCACATCTGACTTTTTAGTACCTACCGAGTATGTGGTATCCAAAAAAGAACTCTACAACATGTCGGAAGTCAGAGAGACAAGCAAGGAAATTTTGAAATTCTTCCCTGTTTCCACGTTCTTCATGATTTTAGGTGCTACCATCGGGTATCAGGCAACAACCGGGACGGTAAATGCGTTTTCCATCGTCTTCGACACATTTTCGGTAGCAATGCACTTTTCTACCGGTTGGTTCTATGTTGGAAGGAAAACCGTCTCCAAACTGATCTACGTTTTCTGCTGCAAGAAAATTGTAATTGACAGATACCTTGCAGATCATCAAAACATATCAAAAACAGAAGGAACGGAGGAAACAAAAGATGCCGAAGGAGTATAAGCAAAACACTCCGCATCCCAAAATCGTTGAAGAGGACGATTTTGAGTATGACCCCGAGAAGCCGAAACCGTCTACTCGTTATTCTCTCCCTTTCGCGCTTTGTAAACAGCGAAACATCCCGATTCAAGACTGGTGTACACCAAGAGACGCATGGAACGCATTGAAGCGGGAAGGTGTTGACCCCTCAAAAGAGTATTCCGATGCTTTCAAAGAGGCACGAAAAAAGGAAAAGAGAGAAAGCGCAAGAAGAGCCGCAGAAGAGAAAAGAAAACGCGACAAAATCAAACGCAAACAGCTAAAAGACCCTTCGCAGAATCCTACTGCCGGATATCAGCACGAAGAAGGGAAAATTGACGGAGCAAGAAAATCTTCTCCCATGAATTTTGAAAAGGCTGATAGCGGAAGTGTAAACCCCAATTATAAAAACCCGGAAGCAATCGGCTACCACACAAACTGTCAGACTTGTGTAGCGACTTATTTTGCGCGTAGAATGGGATATGATGTTCAAGCACTTCCGAATTTGAACAACAGAAGCATCTATATGCTAAGTATGAATGTTTCCTTGGCATACAAAACGGAGAGCGGAAACCACCCCACAAAGATATCTATCCCTCCTCGGCAGACTAGTTCAAAGTTCATCGAATCCCAACTCAACGAAGGCGAAATCGGTGCTCTTCAGTGGGGTTGGAAAGGAAAGAGAGAGGGTCATATCATTTCCGTTGAGAAGGTGAATGGGAAAATCAGATTCTACGACCCGCAGAACAACAAAGTTTACACAGATGCAGAAAGAAGATATACTTTCTCAAAATGTAAGGACTTTTCCATGGTTAAACTTTCAGGCTGCACCTTAGACGAAAAGTTCTGTGATAAAGTCATGAAGGGGGTAAAGAAAAATGCTGCAAGATGAGATTGATAGTTGTTTGATGGTTCTGGACGCTCCATCTGCAAAGAAAACGGGGAAAAAATACAAGGGGTATGATGTGCTAGAGCCGGATATGTCTAAGGTTGGCAAATACATCGGCTATCCGTACGTTATCCTTGTAAAGGGAGAACACGCTAGGCTTTCCACGGTAGAAGAATCGTTGGAATGTTTAGACCTATGAAAAAGGAGGCGGTATTCAACCGCCTCCTTTTTATCGTGTCAATAATACAGGGAAATGATTGCCACAGCAGATTTAACCGATTGACCTTGGTTATAGTTAAACAATTTGTGGTTTTTCTCTGCTTTTTCTTCATCTCTAATAACTTCGCGCATTTCCTTTTCCTGATCGGGCGCGATTTTTAGAAGACCTTCCATCACAAGCCTTTTGTAAACATCGTATGGGGTGTTTTTTTTCGTCATTCGTGATAACTCATCCTTTGTGTAATCATCGAACTTTTTCAATTTCTTGGTTCCTCCGTTCCTTTCCTTCGTCATAACTTTTACTTTCTTTGGTAGACCTAAGAAAATCATTCAACGATTTTTCATAAGGTTTACCTGTGTACATATAGAAAATTATCGGCTCTCTTTCAACATCAAAACCTTCTGATTTTGCCTGTTTCCATTCGTCTGGCGCAAATTCTTCGTCAAACCGAATCCAACTTACAGGTTGGAATCCGTTTTTGACATAAAAACGGAATAAACTAGAAAATGCGTCTAGACGGTCTCCGCCGTTCTTGACCGCATCCCGCAAAATCTCACTTCCTGATGCGCCATTCTCTTTGGCTGCGCAAACACTTACGATGTCTTTTCCGTTCCCTTCTCTTTCTAGCGCATAGACGGAATCCCCGGCTCTATAAAGTTCAAACCCCTCTGATTCATAATCTTTCGGCGTATAATCACTAGAGACACGCCACTTGTCATCGATATCATAGTGATCTTTAGCATCTAGTAAGGCTTGCTTGAACTCTTCTCCGTTATCTTCTTTGACAAACGGATACGGCGAAGAGATTTTGTCTTTTTTGGATGATGACAAAATCTCTTTTGCCGTTGCGTTTTGCTTGTATTTTTCCGTGAATTTCCCTTGATCGTCTCTCGGGTGTTTATTTTCATCAAACATGTTATTACCTCGCGAAGATAATATATACCACCTTTATAATAACATGTTCCTAATTTTTTGTCAAGAGAAAATTCTTATGGTAGCATTGAAGTAGATTGCCTGCTTACCGTTGCACTCTATCATTACGCCGTTTTCTCCAACTTCCCGCAGCGTAATATTCCCGCTATAAGAAGTGTAAAGCGTCTTGTCGATATACACGAAGGCGGTGCATTGCTTTTCCGGCATGATAACCTTGTATTCCGTCTCTCCATTGCTGCCAGTGGTGTAAGACCTACCGTCAATGTTAAGATACTGCGTGACGGCAACCATGCTGTAGGTAGACACCGAAAGGCTAACTACGGCTAGAATCGCCAAAACAAAACCGAGAAATTTTTTCATGGTTAATACTCCTCCTTCTCTTGCCAAAGCACACAATGACCGACAGGAACCGCTTCTAACTCTCCGTTAAAAGGCTCCATATTGATTTCCTTGCATCGTTCATAATTGATGCACTTATCACATGTCATTTTGGATTCCAGTTCTTCACTTCCGTATTTTTCGGCATCAGCAGCAATCTTTCTTGCCTTGCGGTCGAACTCGTCAACCGTATCTTTCACGCCGACCATCCATGTGGGAGGAATCGGCTGGTCTGCCGATGTACAGCGCCAAAGGTGCAGGCAATTCTCCACATTGTTCACATAGTCGTGCCGTGCCGGGTGGAATTCTACAGCATACTCTTCTGAGTAGAAGAACAGATTTTTAACCCATACCATATCGTCCCACGTAGGCGTGTAGTTCCGCTTGAACGGTGTGACTGATACATGCTCCCAACCACCGCCATTTGACCAGATAACTGTTCCATACCTTTTTCGGTTTCGAAACAGAACTCCGATTCCGCCGTCAAATCCTTTCTTCATGATGAGCAGACCGCATATTTTTTCGATGTCCTCGAATGTTTTCATTTCTGTTATACCTCCTGTATTCTTATGTTATGTACCCAGAGCATCAGTTTTCTCTTGATGATGTATTCCTTTGTTCTCACCCCTTTGGCATCCTCTACAACGCGATTTCCGTTTTCCATGTACACAAAATCAGCCACGTAGTAGCACGCCCGCTCTACAACCCTTCCTGACTGATCACGAAATGCCGGAATCAACTCGAATCTGACTTGGCGCTGCAATCCAGATATCTCCCCTGCCCTTTGCAGCAAGGACAGTTCACGAAAGCGATTTAACTCCTTTCTGCTGTCAAATTTTCCGTAATTCGTATTGATCTTTCTGTTATGGTACTTCCCCAGCGCTGCACTCATTCACCATCCTCCTCGCTCTGTAAATTTTCACACATCCGTCTGAATGCGTACGATACCGCTTGCACTGCCACTACAATTCCGTCATGAAATATATGCCCGTGATTGTGCGAAATTTCATGTCCGTTGTTTGTTCTCCGTTCTAAAATTTTCCCCATTGCTCTGCCATAGCAGCGGCAATCTCCGGAAAGCCGCGTTCTTCGTCCCACCAGCCGTGGGCGCGGGCGTTTTCGTGAATTTCCTTTGCAACCTCGTTAATGCCTGTCATTGTCTTTTGTCCTCTCTTTCAATCGGTTTCTTTTGCGAAGGCGCAATCTTCGCAACGTTCGACGGTTTCGTTCGGATTATCAAGCGGGCATTCCCAGCCGCTTTCAATGTCCTGTTCCGTAAGCCCGCAAGCGCATTTCTGCGAATGCACCGTTTCGATTTCCTCGGCGCGGCATTCGCACTTTTCGCCGCTGTCAAGATGTGCGCCGCAATGCGGGCATTCCTTATAAGGTGTTGCCATGTCTTTCTCCTTCCTAATAATCAGCCGCCGGAAGCCGTCGGCGCATAACGTCAAGCCGTGTTCCTTCACGTACTCCCGCCGCCGTGCGGCTTCTGCCGCTTCCCAGCCGCAAGAAGCGCATTCCGAAGGCTTGCATTTCTGCGCCTTCTCCGGATCAATGTCCAAAAGGCATATATAGCCCATGTTCACCCCTCCAGCCGCATAACCTTTTTGATCTTCGCGTCAAGCACAAGTACCCGTGTTCCGTCGCCGATATGTTTTTCAACTCTCTGTTGGATTTTTTGCAAATCTTCGTCGCGAAGCAACATTTCCGTTATGAGAATTAGAAGCCCGTTGCCTTTCAGCCCTTCGACTTCTTTCACGGGAATTTCTTTGCCGTCTGCGCGTCTAAAAAATAACCCTTCGTTCACTTCTTCACCCGCTCCCCGTTATAGATAACTACCATTGAAGGGAAGGGCGCTGGATCGGCGGCGTTCCCGTTGTCGTCCGTGAACCGTAGCCGCCCGCGCACGAAGCGGATTTCCGCTTTCCCGTAAATGTAATCGTGAAAATATGCCGTGTCCGTTCGCGCTGGGATAAGTAAAACAATCGGATACCCCCCCCGCGCTTCCTCGAAAGCCTTTTGAACCCACTTGCCGATCTCGCGTCCGTAAGGCGGATTGCAGAATACCGCGCCGCCGCGATCCCAGCTTTGCGAAAGCCCGTCCGTTTCCGGTGTGTAATACAAAGAGCATTTCGCCGTCTTGTCGGTCGCCGCCGGATCAAGCACGAAGCCGAATTCGGCGTTCAGCTTGTCGAAGAAGTCTTGCGGCGTACACCAGCACATATTTTTAGAGGATAGAAGCGCCGCGTTCATTCGTCCGCCACCTCGCTTTCCTCCGGAACGTCAAACGCTAAATTCAGAAGATAGCCGATAACCTCCAGCATGGCGGATTTTGAAATTCCGTTATGCGTCGGCATTTTCAGAACTTCAAGAATTGCCGTTCCTTTCTCTTCGTCTGTGTATTTCTCGCTGTTGATCTGTAAGAAGATCGCGCAAGCTGTACCGATCTTCATTCCGCTTCGTCCTCCGTTTCCTCTGCGTCTGCGTCGTGCCGTTCTACAATAGCCGGAAAATCAATGCGCGGCGCACGATCCGCCAGCCGGATTTGACAACCGCAAATCGGGCAATCAACCGCCGAAAAGCGCGTCGGCGCGGCGGTAAGCATTTCAAGCGCCGAACGCGGTTCTTCCGCCGTGTAGATGTTTTCCCGATCCGGTGTGAAGCGATAGCCGCAAACGCGGCATTCTGTCTTTTTCTTGCTGAACATAATTGAATAGCTCCTTTCGTGTGATTTAATATTTACCGTAGACGCGGACGGCGGTTTTCCCGCCATGCGTCGCCGTCGATACGATAGCCGAAGGCATAAAGGAAACGCGCAAGAAGTCCCGCGCGGCGCGCTTCGCAAGCCGCCATGTAATCAACTTCGCGTTCGGCTCTTCCGCCGCCGTGTCGTCGATCGGATATTCGCAAATAAGCACGGTGTTTCCGAACGGGCGACGCGCCGGACGCTCGCATATATCGATTGAGTGGCTGTTCTTTCATCACTCCGCAGCACTTGCTCGACACTTTTATACCAGAGTTGAACAAAGGTGCAAACAGTTTAGGCAACGGCATGAACTTGTACTCTTCACCCGTTTTCTTGTTTATCCGTTTACCGTTGATGTAATGCTCAAACATCTCTGCATTTCCGGTGAGCAATGCTCTCCTTCCATACTCGATATTTGATGCAACCCTTTTACTTCCAACGGGTACCCGTAGGTTTGGATGACTTTTTTGAAATTCATCTCTGGGCGTAACCATGTCACATTATCTACAGTTTTAACGAATGCCCGGATTTCAGGGTATTCAAGCCCGGTATCGACAAACACTGCCGGAATATCCGGGTAAATCATTCGTGCCAAATCGAGAAGTACCGTGCTGTCCTTCCCGCCGCTAAACTACACATAAACCTGCCCCGAGTGCTTGATGTACCATTCGATGATGCGTGTTTGAGTGACTTGAATTTTGCGCTCGAGTGACCACGATTGCATGGCGTGCAAATCGGCGGGCGTATATTTATTTTCACTCATTTGTCTTTCGCCTCAACAAACTTTCCATTTTTCAGCATATAGAACGTATTTTCTTTGATAATTCTACCGTCAACCTTATGCGAACGAAAGCCAACAAGTTCATATTTGACACCATCGTGTTTCCACTCAGCGACTGCAATATAGCATCCAAGAGCGCCACGCGCTTTCCCTTCGATGCCAGTTGCAATAGCAACGCCATTTTTCCCCGTATTGGTGGCGGCACTAAAGTCGCCCGTATTGGTGGCGGCACTTCGGTAGCCCGTATTGGTGGCGGCACTTTGGTCGCCCGTATTGGTGGCGGCACTTTGGTAGCCCGTATTGGTGGCGGCACTT
>ERZ1034873.294-NODE-294-length-29405-cov-29.663373_pt1 | contig 29405 bp, 19 predicted proteins | sample MGYA00520689_ERZ1034873 | MGnify/ENA primary metagenome ERZ1034873 (study PRJEB33766, sample SAMN09781722) | gut metagenome | biome: gut microbiome | host: Homo sapiens | place: Madagascar | study: EMG produced TPA metagenomics assembly of the PRJNA485056 data...
AAGATAACAACAAGTATCAGAGAAGCTTGTTTCATACAGTTATATATCCCACACCGCAGGTGTGTACGGATACAAGTATCAGTACACCAAAGGCGATCAGGGATTAGGAAAGCCGAATAAAATATATGTGTATGATTTGTTGAAAGCCGATAACGATAATTGGCTGCCAAAGCAATTTAAGCACAGAAAGGGCGGACAAATTAAGAAAGAAATATTATGATGATGCAAAAGAGAATGTAGCATTTGAGAGATGTGTGGATGTTGTGACATCGTTGACGGCGGTATTTCGATTGTATGAAAGCTATTGTAAAAAATGACGCAACATGACAATGGTAGAAATTGCAAAGCGGAACAATGTCAGTGAGAGGACGATTTATAGGTATAAAACAATATTTTCGTGGCAGGAACAGCGACCGTAAGGGAGCGAAAAGCCACGCCGTAAGGCGTGTTCGCCAGACCAGCAAAAGCGGGCTGGCCGGGGTTTGGGGTGGCCCCAACGAGCGTATCTGAATGCGCCTCAAAAAAACAGTTTTTACATCTGTATTGTAATTCCAACGAGAAAGGATTCCTCACCGGGAATAAGATCGAGATCACCGCCATGGCCTTCAATGATTTTTCGGACAGAGGAAAGCCCGATTCCATGATCAGCAGATGTACCCTTTCGGGAGAGGAATGTTTTTCCCTCCTGCAAGGCCAGACCGTCGTAAGTGTTTTCAATCTTCAAAAAGTACATATTGCCTCTGGTTTCGCCTGCAATGAAAATGCGGTGCACCCCTTGCTTTTGGCGGCTGCACGCCTCAACGGCATTGTCCAAAAGATTGCCCAGCACCGTACACAGTTCCACATCGGTAAGCGGCATCTGATCGGGAAGATCGAGCCGCACCTGAAATTCTGTCCCTTGTGTCTGAGCCATGCCGTAGTAGTATTCAATCAGCGCATTTACAACGGGATTTTTGCAGAACTGGGCAGGGGAGTGCCCCGATGTTGCCGCAACCTGTTCCTCTACCTGTAACAGGAAGGAGCAGATCTCCGTCTGCCCACGTTCAGAGGCCATGCGGTCTATGGTGCGCAGATGGTGTTTGATGTCGTGAATCAGCCTTCTGTTTTCTGCCGCTGCTTCAGAAACCTGACGGCTGTATTCGGTCTGCATAGAAAGCTGCCGGACGACCTGCTTGCGTTCTTCCTGAAAAATCAGGCTGTTTCCATACCCCTCTACCACATCGCGCCAGAGGGAATAACCGATGGCGGCTGCTATGAAAAAGCTGCCCCATTCCACAAACCAACCGCCGATAACCGGCTCATAAACCGGCAGAAGGCGATCCCATATAAAGGCGCAGGTTGCGGTTGCCGCAGCATAGAAGATCGGCCTGCTCCGTTTTTCTCCTCTGTGAATGGCAAGCACAGCGATGATAAGCAGATAGAGTGCAGATGCCACCTTATAACAAAAGACCGATGCAGAGAAGAAACGAATCGCTCCAAGGGAGAGATGGGAAGCCATCATGCCATACACAAACGCATATACCAGGAAGGCAGCGCTCACTCCATTACTGATGGCCGCAGGCAGGAAGCCCGGTCTGCATATCCGGTTTTGCAGAACTACGATCAGCCAGGTAACCAGATAGATACAGAACAGTTCCATCGTGTACCAGGGGAATATGGGAACAGCAGCCAGCATATGAAGCACAGGATAGGATGACAGGCCGCACATGGCAAGGCAGATCAGCCCGAACAGGAATGTATTGTTCTGTTTCATCCGGCGGCTGAAATAAAAGGACAGCAGCGCACAGACAAAGGTAACCGTACAGCCAAACAGGCAGAATGCAAACCGGATTCCTCTGGTCGTATTTACCGCCAGCATCGTTCCGAAAGCAGGCGGATAAACAATCCCACCGTAAAAGTGGTCATAGTTGCTGACCGCTATGGTGAGTGTGAACGGTTTTCCGCCATGAAAAGTGACCATGCGGTTTTGAACCAATGGTGTCCCCTGTGCAGGTTCCCCCATTTGCAGGATCAGGTCATGATCCAGATAAAGGTTGTAAGCAGAAAACACTTCCGGGATTTCCAGTGCATACGCTTCCTTCCGTTCCGGCAGGAAGAATGTCATCTGGTAAGTCCCGCAGCCATAGGGAGAAGGGTTTGCAGGGCTGGAGAAATTGGTCTGCGCTCCAATGGAAAGGTAGCGCATATAATGGCTTTCATCCCGTATTTCTTCCGGGGTCAAAAGAGCGTCAGGATAAAACGCCCAGCCGGATACCAGAAAGCGCACCGGTGACTTTTGAAGTTCTTCCTCAGAAAGCGCCAGAATCCCATTTGCCGCCTGAATTGTGTTCTGGCTATATTTATTATTGAACTGATACAGGCCAAGAAAAAACAGGGATGAGCACAGGCAGACCATACATAAAGCGGCATATTTTTTTACCACAGAAGATACCATCTTATTTTCGCCTCCTCCTTAGGAAAAATTCACCGGCAGACAGAAGAAGCAGACAAGCCGGAATCAAAAGGAGTATGGGCGACCGGCTATGTTCAGTGTCGGCGGCATGTGCCAGGGAAGCGGTATCTTCCTTTCCCACAATGGTGTAAGTCCCTGTATGGCTGATCTGGAAGGAGGCGGCTTTTGCCGCATCGTCGTAACCGGTCATGGGAATTTCCACGCCGTTTTCATCACCGAGGAACAATGTGCCGGCTGCCGGGTCATTTGGATAGGGCAGCATGACAGAAACATCCGGCAGGGAGTTGAGCACAGTTCCGTTGATGGAAAACGAAAAAGAAAAACCGCCGTCCGTATTCGCTTGGATGATGACTTCAATCTGATCTTCGTTTTGGATACCCTCCGGCAAGGCGTCTTTGGGTATGCTGATGGTGATTCCCTGTTTGGAAAAGACGGCTCTTTGCTCCCTTGTTTGCAGCATCATCAAAAAGCGCGTGCCGGAAATCCGGTCGGTGGTTTCATCGAAGAACTCTGAAAAAACAGGTTTTTTGGAATCCGCACTTTCCGGGGGAACGGTCATAGCGCTTTGCACTGAACCTTTCCTGTTTTCTGAAAGCTTCCGGGCAGGATCGGGAGCGGTAAGCTCTGGAGCGCCGGCAATCGTCTGTACTTTAGGGGGCTGCTGTAAAGCGGTATCTTTCTCTGGCTGACCTGATACAACTGGCGCTTCGATTTCCGGTATGGCCGGTTCATCGGAATCATCTTTTCCATCCTGGGATGGCTCGGAAGGCTTGTGGGATGGTTCATGATCCGCAGAATCATTTTCTCCGCTGACCGAAGGTGCTTTTTCAGAATCGTTGGAATCTATCCCACCGCCATTTGTTGCAGGCGATCTTGAAGGTTGCGTAGGGGGACTGTCTGTGAAACCGTCATCCTGATCGTCGGTATGTTCGGGAGGCGGCTGAATGATGGTATCAGGTGGATTGCCGCCTGCATCACCTCCATCCCGGTCGCCATCGTGATACCCTTCAAGGACAATTTCATCTGCGTAGGTAAAGGACAGGATGCCGGTCTGTCCGCCGTCATAATCGACCTGAAGGCGGTAACTGCTGCCCGGCGTCAGCAGACGGGTGGCAATCGAGAGCATTTCCTGACCCACATAAACGCCACTTTCCAGACGGTTCCATGAACCGTTGTTTTCGGACAGCCATACGCTGATCTCATCCATTTTCCCCGGCGGTGTGACCCAGGGAAAATGAAGGTTTCCTCTGGCAGCCAGAAAGCAGTTAATGTCCGGTCTGCCTGAAGCCTGTACAGAAACAGGAATTGAGATATCAGGGAAAGCAATTCCCTCTGCAAACGCAGTGTTTTCCGGTGCGGTCAGCTTTCCCATGGCATGGTACAGTCCCACAGTATTCAAATCAATACCGGAAAAATCCCATTCCACCGCAGCGGTGCAGCTGGTTCCATTTTCCGTATAGCAATCCAGATAGTAAGGGGAAAAGGCAAACAAATTTTCCAGCGTTTCGGTTTCGCTGCCCTGTTGAACCGCAAACGCGTTCGTATAAGGATACCATTTCTCTATGGAGGTAATGACAGCAGGCGGCATTTCTTCCACCCGGACGGAAATCTGAAGCTCCTGCAATACAGTTTCACCAAAGGCATACCCCTCCGGCAGTTCAATCCGACCTGCTGCGGTATATTCGCCCGGAGTGGTCTGGTCAATGGCCGAAAAATCCCATGAGACAGGAAATGTTTCCTGCCGGATTTCTTCACCTGCTGATACAGTGGCGCAAACGGTTTGATACTGAAGGGCCAGCTGATAAATTTCCTCCAGGTCATCATCGGACGGTGTGGTTCTAAGGGGCAGGGTAAAAGCCGGAAGGGAGAGCAGTTCACCTTCATTTTGTATTTCTGTGACAAGGACGAGGGATGCTTCTTCTGATGCTTCCGTGGTTCCGCTATCCAGTGTCCCCGGAGCCTCGCTTTCTAAATCCGGCAGAATCTCCGTTATTTCATCGGCATTGGCTGGGGTTGCGGTTTCAGCGGCAAATGCGTGGATACTGCCGGTGAAGCAGAGGAGGCAGGTCAGACAGCCACCCAGAATACGCCTGTGTATTTGCTTCATTCTCATACGATACCCCCCATTCCAGAAAAAATATATTGGCGGTAGGCTTCCCGCAGCTGTTTTCCATTGCGGAGAGCAATCGGAAGTTCCTCGCCGTTTATCAAATGGAAGGTCTGACTGTCAACATGGCTGATATAATCCATGTTGATTAAAACGCCCCGGTAGCAGGGCAAAAAACGCTTGTCCTTCTGCAATGCGGAAGTGACCTCCTGAAAACCTCCGCTTACCGGTATCACGCGTTCCGCCATATGAATCCGTGTCATACGGTTTTGATAATCTATGTATAGAATCTTCTCTGTGGGAAGTTCCAGCTTTTGACGGTCAGCCATAACCGAAAGTGTCATCACTTCATAGGGCGGTTTTAGCTGGCACAGCTCCATCGCTTCTTCAAATTCTGCCTGATGGAGCGAAAGCGGCTTCAGCAGATAATAGCTGGCGGACAGGCTGTACCCCATCCGGGCATAATCTTCTGTAATGGTCAGAAAAACGATCTTACAGAGCCTGTTTTTCTGGCGCAGTCTTCTGGCGGCCTCTATTCCATCCATGTTCTCCATATAGATGTCCATAAAGACAAGCTGAAAATTGACCTGGGCGGCAGCTTTCAGAAAATTCTCTCCGTCCTCAAATTCTGTCAGCGTATAGTCCAGCTGATGCTTTTTCATATAATTTTCCAAGCAGGCAGACAGTTCTTCTCTGTCCTCTGCTCTGTCATCCACAATCGCGATCTGCATCGTACCATCTCCTTTGCACAATAATCCAATATGAGTATAACATAAAACCGCAGGAAAAAACTTGCGTCTTAAACAGGAAACCTGCGTCTTAAACAAAGTCGGTTGTATTTCTCTTGACAAGATGCTACTCTAATTATACTACCAGACTTTCCGATGAGAAGGTCTGGTTTTTTAATTTTTCTTTTCAGGAAAGGAGGCCCGGTATGAAAATCGCACTTTGTACGGAGCTGAGAAATGTGGAATGGTTTGAAAGCAGGCTGCGCTCCCTTTTTGATGGGGATGGGCAGCTTGTCATCGACGAGCTATGGAATGAGAAGCAGCTATCTCAGGCACTGCGGCGGAGCCGATATCATGCGGTTGTCATCGCAATGACCGGGGCAAGGGGATTGGAGGCTGCCATTCAGGCAAAGCAGCTGGCACCGGAAGTACCGCTTGTCTGGTGGAGTGATGATGAAAACTTCGCCCTGATCGCGTATCAGCTTCATATCCCGGCATTCCTCTCCATAGATTGTAGTGATCAGGAGCTATATGAGGCGATGGCGCCCATCAGGAAACGGAGGTATGGAAATGCGAATTGCGCTATGCAGTTATAGCCAGAAAGAAAAAGAAACCGCTTTGCTGATGAAGCTTGGCAAAGTAGACCGCTTTGACAATGGCGTATTCTGCGTCTATGCCATGCAGCGGGATGGGCCTTATGACGCTGTGGTAGTCATGGAGGACGGAGCCAGGGGGATGAATTTCTGCATGAGCATACGAGGGTACAGCAAGGATGTCCCTCTCCTATGGATCAGCGATCAGGCAGAATTTGAACCCCAAAGCTGCAGGATGCGGGTAGATGACTTTTGGGTGAAGCCTGTGACGGAATATCAGCTGCGGGAGGCAGTATCCCAGCTGCTTCAGAAAGCAACGAGAAGGAACGAACAACGTGAGGAGGATGAATAAAATGAAATGGAAATGGAAATGGAAACGGCCGGCCGCATGTTTACTGGCGGCGGCAATGATTTTTACGATGCCGGGAGTTCCGGCATCTGCGGTGGAAACTGATGTGTCCGGTGTGTCCGGGAATGCTCCGGCGGAGTGCAGCTGCGAGACCCACTGTGAGCAGGGGGCGCTCAATCCCGACTGTCCCATCTGCTCTGCGGAAGATGCAGACCTCTCTGCCTGCAAGGGAACAGAGCAGGCAACGCCCCTGATGGCAGCTGCGGCAAGCACTGAAGGAACCATCTCCGGCGATGTTACCTGGGAGAACCAGACCATAACTACCCCGGTGAGACTGACCGGCGACACAACAATCACGCTGAAAGGCGAGAATACCATTACGATTTCCGATACTGCTGAGCTCTCCGCTCTGGAAATGGATTATCGTAGTCTGACCATTCAGGGAAGCGGCAGTCTGACGGTCACTGTTCCTGACAGGAAATATGGTATTGCGGATTCCGCCTACAGTGACACCGCCGGCGGGAAGCTTACCATAAAAGACGGGGCAAAGATAACCACCAACGGCGGTCAGTACGGCTTGAGCGCTAAAACCATCGTGATTGAGAGTGGAACGCTGAATCTAAATTCCGGTTGGGGTATTGACACTGCATCCCTGACCATGAACGGAGGAACCCTTTACGCCACCGGAAAATATGGTGCGATTTCGAATAGTTATGGAAAGGCCCGAAACATCAACAGCAACCTGACCGTTCTGTATTCGGAAAATCAGAATGCAAACACAGACGATATGTCGGTCGGCACAGCGGACGATACGACAAAAGAAGGGGACGTCAAGACCATCTATATCGCCCAGATGGCGCCCCGCGCAAGCCTGACCGTCGGCGCGCAGCAGGGAACCCTACAGGAAAGCTTAGGCCGTCAGACGGCGACCTTCTCCGTGACCGGCAGCAAGGTCAAGATGGATACCCTGAACGTGGAATTGGAGGGCAAACCCACCGGTCTGACGGTGGAAAAATCCGCTGACAACCAGACCATCACCGTTACCGCCGACAGCACCGTTAAGGAGGGCCGCTATAAGCTGAAGCTGACCGCAGACAGCGAAAATGGTTTCTCTCCCGCTAAGGCGACCGCCACCGCAACGGTCACCGTCGCCGCCGCGCCCAGAAACCCCATTACCATAAAAAAGCAGGCGGAGGTCGTATATGAGAAATTAGATGGGGAAAGTGTAGCGGTTGTCGATGTCAGCGCCTCTCTGGAAAGCGGTCAGTCCGGTAAAATCACCTATCAGTGGTATGTGAACGGAAAAGAATTTCAGGGCACAGGCAGCGGCAGTTATAAAATCATCCTGACCCAATCCGACCTGACCCAAGTGGAGGGCAGGAACTGGGAGTACAGCGGCCAGGTCTACTGCAAGCTGTCCTATAATAACTATACCGTAAATACAGACACGGTCGCCGTTACCGTTAACACCTGCCCCCATGCAAAATACACCCACGATGGCAAATGCCAACAGTGCGGCGAACCGTGCAGCAAGGATGTGCTCTTTATTCGCAACGGTATCCCCTATACGTTTGAAGGCGATAACCCTGATGTTGGGTTCATTCTGTTCTCCGGCGGAACCGCTTATTTTGTGCGGGATACTAACGCAACCTTGAAAGCGGGGAACGGCGAGCCGGCGAACAAAATGGACATTACGCTGGATCTGCAGGGCCACAAGGTCAAGACGCTGGATCTGCAAAATTTCCCGTACAAGAGCGTTACCATCAAAAACGGCACGATAAATGACATTGCCACCAGCGCCCCCGCGGTGTTGATATTAGACAGCGTTACAACAAGCGCGGGCACCCTTGATAAACTGTTTACCCTGACGGTAAAGGGCAACTGCGTGTTTCAGCATCAGGTGAATTTCCTCGGGAAAACCCAGCTCCAGGGCGGCACGTTCCAAGGTGGAATCAATGCAGCACTTGGTGAGGAGGCCCTGGCTCTGCTGGCAGACGGATATGCCTTTGCAGACGCTAATAGCAACGAAATTTTGAACGTTTCCAATGTAGATATTGCGAATAGAGCGGTCAAGGTGGTCGCGCATACCGACCAATATCAGAACGGCAAATGCGCCTGCGGCAGAATCTGCGACCATGCGGGCAAGGTGGACAGCGCCGGTTACTGCAAATTCTGCCATGCGCTGGTGGAGGCATTTGAAACCGGCGGCAAGCGATACACCAGTCTGGAAACAGCGCTGGCTGCCGCGCAGGACGGTGACACGATCACGCTGCGGGGGCCTTTGGACATCGAGAACGCAGAGCCTATCGAAATCAGCAAAAATATTATACTGAACTTGAATGGACACACCCTGAGCAAATCCCGTGAGGAGGCGCTTCTTTGTATCCTCGGCTCCGATGTAGCCATAACAAACGGCAAGGTGCAAAGCACCTGTGTCTCCAAGTCCGCTAATGCGGTGGAAGTTGGAAAATTTGACCACACAGGCGCAAAGCTGACGCTGGACAATGTCACCCTGGAGGGAAGCGTAGGCGGCGGAACTGGCGTCCGTGGATTTGGGCTTTTCTTCCTTACCGGGAACGAAGCCGTGGTAACGAGCGGCACGTTCACCGGCGGCATCTACACGGAGGGAACGCTGAGCATGTCCGGCGGCAACGCGGATCAGCTGAAATTGGGATATAATAGCAATATTCGTGTGACCCTGTCCGGCGGCTCCTTTAACAGCATCAAAATCCCGAAGAACCCAGATTACCAGTCCCTGCTGGCAGAGGGCTATGCCTATCGGAAGCAAGACGGCGCATTGGTCAAACTGTCGGAGATGAATGAGAATACTGCCGTAACTGTTGTGAAGTGTAGCCACCCGGATGAGCATTCCGGCGGGAATGTCTGCCCCTACTGCGGCTATGCCGCTGAGGCAACAAAGACGGACGGCAGCATTTCCTACCATCGGGCGGCAGACACGGCCATCGCCGCAGCCAACGGCGGTACAGTGAAGCTACTGGCAGATGCAGGCGAGATCACCATCAGCAGCCCGCTCAAGCTGAATCTGAACGGTAAGACGGCGGCAAAGCTGACCGTCACCGGAGATGTCACGCTGGCATCCCTCCTGCCGGAGGGCTACGCGTTCAAGAGCGGCAACACCTGGATAACCGACCTTAGCAGCATGGAGCTGACCAATGTTTCTATGGCCAAGATCACCATCAAGAGCATGGACTATCCGACCAAGATGAGCATGACTTATGGCGGTACGGGGACGCTTCTTGTCAATGTAAAGAAGGAAACCGGCACTGGCGCTGTAAGCTTCCAGTGGTACAAGGTGGAGGACGGCAAAGAGACAGCAGTTGGCGGTGCGACAACAAAGAATCAATTTGATCTTTCTGCACAAAAGCTGCCCGCAGGCAATCATACCTTCCGCTTTTTGGCCACCTGCGACGGCTACGAGAAGATGAGCGAGGATATTGCTGTGACGGTACAAAAGGCCGACATCAGGTCAATCACGCCTCCCACAGCGCAGGAAAACCTGACCTATACCGGCCAGGAGCAGGCGCTCATTACCGCAGGCAGCGTGGCGAACTATGGCACTATGCAGTACAGCCTGACCGAGAACGGTACATACAGCCCGGACATCCCTACCGGCACCGATGCCGGAGCATATACCGTGTGGTATCGGGTGATTGGCGATGAAAATCACAACGATACCGCACCCACCAGCGTGGCGGTCAGTATTGGAAAGAAACCGCTGACGATCACCAAGGTAGCGTGTGCGGCCAAGATCTACGACGGCACGACAACCGTGGAACCCACCAGCGTGATCTTCGACAACGTGACCTTGAACCGAGGCACAGACTACACCGTGACCGCCAGCTTTGACGATGCCAGTGTGGGCAACGGCAAGAACATCACTGCCAGAGTGACCCTGATGGGGCAGACCGCGAAGAATTACGCCCTGGAGCAGAGCAGCTTCCCCACGACTGGCAGCATCACCAGGGCCGCTGTCCCTGGCTTTACTAAGGAAACCGCGCTGACCATTGTAAACGGCCACGCGAACACCTACACAGTGGCCCTCCCCGCCCTGCCCAAGCTGGAAACGCCCAAAAAGTATGGTGCACTCACCTATGAGATCCGCGAAATCAAACTGGATGGCAGCTACTACACCAGCGGCGCGAAGGTGGAAAACGGCAAGCTGACCCTGCCGATTCAGAAAAATGACGTGAAAACCACCGGCTCTGTGGGCACAGTGACCGTAGTAATCAAGAGTACAAACTATGAGGACATCACTCTGACCGTCAATGTCAATGCGACCAACAAGCTTCTCCCTACTGTTACGGCACCTACGGCAAACGCCCTGACCTACAATGGTACAGAACAGGCACTGGTTACAGCAGGCAAGACCACTGGCGGCACGATGCTCTACCGGCTTGACGATTCCAAATGGAGCGAGCAGATCCCCACAGCGAAAAATGCCGGGGAATACACCGTTTGGTATAAGGTTCAGGGAAACGCAGAGTACGCAGATGTGGCAGAACAAAGTTTGACTGTGACCGTTTCCAACCAGCCTTCCGGCGGCGGAGCATCCGGTGGTGGCGGCGGTGGCGCAGCCCCGGCTCCGACACCGGATGATGCGGATGTCATCACAGTCAAAGAAGACACGAAGGACAATACGACCTCCAAGCCGGGTGCGGAAACCGACACAACTACAACAACCAAGACGACCGTCAAGAATACGACGACCGAAATGACCAAGAACGAGCAGGGTCAGGATGTTTCCAAGACCACAGCCAGCGTTTCCAAAGACCTCGGTGACAAACTGCTCGATCAGGCGGTTTCCAATAAGTCCGATACGATCGAGATCACTGTGAAGTCCAGTGACGCGAATAACGGCAGCGGCGCAGGCAGCACAGGCGCGGCGGACAGCGTGAAAGCAACCGAAGTCGAGCTGCCAAAGGCGACCGTCAACGCGATCGCCAAGGACACGAACGCCGACCTTGTCATCAAGACCGACAACGGTGAAGTCGTCCTCGACAACAAGACCTTAGAAACGATTGCAGGTGCAGCCAAGGGTGACACCGTAACCATCGTGGTGGGCGAAAACACCCAGCTCAAGGAAACGCAGAAACCGGCGGAGAAGATCGTCGGCAAGAACGGCACGCTCTTCGACCTTGTCGCGAAGATTGGCGAAAAACACCTGCATCAATTTGAAGGCGGCAAGGCTTATGTGATTCTGCCGATGCCGCAAAAACTCAAGGGCAAAGACATCCTCGTGATCTACATCGACGACAACGGCCTCTGCAAGATCCTGAACCACAGCGTAGTGAAGATCGGCGCAGAAGATTACATTCGCTTCACGACGACCCACTTCTCGACCTTCGCAGTCGTCGACAAAGACGAAGCAGAGCGGTTAATTAAAGAACAGAACGCCGCCCACGTCAAAGAACTGATGCAGAGCGCGAAGTTCAAAGTGACCACCACTAAGACGAGCAAGAAATCCGTCAAGGTACAGGTCGCAGCCAAGAGCAGCAAGACCATGATCTCCGACATCAAGTCGCTGGGCTACACGGTCAAGTACCAGTTCTATCGCTCGACGAAGAAGGACGCAGGCTACAAGCTGCTCAAGACAAGCAGCAAGAACAGCTTTATCAGCACCAAGGGCACGAAGGGCAGAAAATATTACTACAAAGCCCGTGTGTTGGTCTATGACGGAAGCGAACTTATAGCCGGGAGCGCACTCAAGCAGTGCAGCTATGGCGCAAGAACAACGAGAAGGAACGAACAACGTGAGGAGGATGAATAAAATGATATGGAAATGGAAATGGAAACGGCCGGCCGCATTTTTACTGGCGGCGGCAATGATTTTTACGATGCCGGGCGTTCCGGCATCTGCGGTGGAAGCTGATGTGTCCGCCGCGTCCGGGAATGCTTCGGCGGAGTGCATCTGCGAGACCCACTGTGAGCAGGGGGCGGTCAATCCCGACTGTCCGGTCTGCGCTGCGGAAGATGCGGATCTCTCTGCCTGTCTTGGAAAAGATGCGGCGGTTTTGTCCGTACAGGCGATGATCAATGCCCTGCCCGATGAGCCAACGGAGGAAAACGCAGAGGACGTTTCCGCAAAGCTGGGCGAGATCGATGAGGCGATGGCTGCGCTCGGGGACGAGGAACGAGCCGCGCTGGATCTGACGCAGTATCAGGCAGCGATTGCAGCATTGGCGGCACTCGCTGCGGCGCAGGGGGAGATCGCGCTGTATGCGGATGATACCAATAAGCCCCACAATGGTAAGGGTACAACGGAGGATCCTTACCAAATCACGTCAACCGATGAAATGGAATGGTTCCGCGATACGGTGAATGCGGGGAATGCTAAGATATGCGCGAAGCTGATGAATGATCTCAATTTTGACAATAAACAGAATGATAGCCTTTGGACATGGACGCCGATCGGTAACAGTGAAGTCAATGCGTACGTCGGCATGTTCGATGGTAATGGCTATGAGATCAAAGAGATTCGTTTGGTTGATGTTCAGGCTCAGTCCCTAACAAATAGGGGCTTGTTTGGCTGGATCGGCACGGGTGGCAAGGTACAGGATCTGGCTGTGAGTGTTAAGTATGTCGGGAATAGCAGTCTTTCTGTTTCAGATAGCGGGCTGCTTTCAGTGAATAATGCGGGTACGATCGAGCGTTGCAGTGCCACCATTAGCAACGCATTGTATACAGACAGCTTTGGTATGATCGCATATGAGAATCGCGGTCAAATTACGGACTGCTTGAGCTATGTGAGCGCCACCGGTAATAAACTTTCTATTTCCGGTAAGGCGGCAGGCATTGCCCGCACGAATACCGGTACGATCAGCAACTGCTTTTTCAGGGGAAGTTTCCGAACAGGGAAAACTGATTACGCGATTGCGGAAAATAGTGGTGGAAATATTACAAATTGCTATTATAGGGATGCGAACAACGGTCTTAAGGGAGAAGTTTACATTGATGGGAACAAGGGCACTGGCGATACTGTGGTATGGAAGAGCACGAGTGAATGCAACAGTGGCGAGGTGGCTTGGCTGCTGAACAACAGTGGTAGCAGGGATACTTGGCGCATGGGCAGCAATAAGTATCCCAGCTTGAAAAAGACCGATGGCCGGGTAAACAAAAATCAAGATGGCAGTTATAACATAGGAGACAAGCCGCATATGCACGGCGATGTGGAGTTTACGAAGGTGGCGGCGCTGTCGGATATCAGAGCGACCGGCAACTACTATATCGATGCTGCGGTTGATGTTAGCAGCACATGGGAGGTCAATGGGGATGTTGTACTTTGCTTGAACGGGCAGACTGTTACGGCTAAGAATGAAAAAGCTCCTGCGATCAAGGTGAGCGGCAATAACAGACTGAAGCTGCTGGATTGCAAGGAAGGGAAAATCACGGGCAGCGGAGGAACGAGCATTCTGGTCGATGGCGGCAGCCTTACGCTCGGCGGCAAGGCGCAGATTACCGGCAATGACAAGAACATCCTACTGGCGCAGGGCTCGAAAATCAGCTTTGATTCGCTTGACCCGTCCGCGAAATTCGGCATTTCTGTGGAAAATCAGAAGGACTTGAGCGACCCTGTTGCCGTGACGGATGCGACAGGCGGGCAGTATTTCGGGCAGCTTGTAGCGGATGGCTTCAAGGATAATGGCGTGGGCTTTGAACTTTATCTGAGTGACGATGGCAAGACGGTTATGCTGGGTAAGCAGAGCGCCCATACGCATTGCATCTGCGGCGGGAGAAATACCAACCTGGGGCATACATCGCATTCGGACGTGACATTCCAGCCTTGGAGAGCGACGGATAAACTGCCTACTTCTGGCAATTACTACCTGACCAGAAATGTGACCTTGACAAAAAATGCCACTCTGCAAAACGCCAACGTCTGTCTGAACGGCTATACCGTGACGCTTTCCGATGTTGGACGCATTAACCCATCTGGCACCACGCAATTGACGGACTGTAGTGTGGGTGGGAAGCTGGAATCTTATTCCGGTAAAGCCAATGGCGGTGTAACAATATCGAATGGCAACACGTTCTGTCTCTATGGTGGTACGCTGAATGGCGTCAAAGTAGAGATCGGCCAGACCGGTGGCGGTACGTTCAACATGTATGGCGGAAAGATCACAGGGAATACACAGGGAACTGTTGTCGGACAGAGTAAAACCAGCAACAAGAGTACAATTACAATCAACATGTACGGCGGCGAAATCAGCGGCAACAATATTAGTGAGAACCAGGGCGGCGGTGTGTTCGTTGGTTCGGGCAATCAATTTAATATGTATGGCGGAACGATTCAGAACAACAGCGCAGTAGATGGCGGCGGCGTGTATGTTGCGTCTGCTTATAATGCTTATTCAGCCGGAACGATGACGATTTGTGGCGATGCTGTTATTCAGGGCAACAACAAGGCTGGCGGTGTCACAAACAATGTCAGTCTGCCCAGCGGCAAACAAATCACGATCAGCGGGAAGTTGGTCACGAACGCGAAAATCGGCGTGACTACGCGAGCTAATCTTTCGCAGGGGAATGTGAATATCGCTACGGCGACGGATGCGGGCTGGGTTGTTGCAAAGAATTTCACCAGCGATAACTCCGCGTATGATGTTGGCTTGGTGAATGACGGCAAGACCGTACAGCTGCAGGTGCATTCGCATCAGTGGAAGTATACGGCAAACGGCGCGACCATCACTGCCAAGTGCAGCCAGTGCGGCGCAAGCGGCGGCAGCGTGACCATCAAGGCCCCCGCCGAGCTGACATACAGCGGGGAAGGCAAACCCGCCACGGTGACTGCAAGCAGCGATTGGCAGGGTCCGGCGGCGAGTGGGATCACCATCAGCTACATAAAGACGGGCAAGTATGGTCCAGCGATGTTGGAAAACGGCGCGCTCCCCACCAACGTGGGCGAGTACACCGCCAGCATCACCGTGGGCGGTGCGACCGCCAGCGAAACCTGGTCGCTGAATGCCAAGGAAGTGATCCTCAATTGGGGAAATATTACAGACCGCAAATGGAAAGACGGCAAGACTGTAACTGCCACGGTAAGCAACAAGGTCGGCAACGATGAGGTCGATGTTACCGTCACCGGCGGCGATCAGACCGCTGTGGGCAGCCCCCATACCGCCACCGCCGTCGGCTTGACTGGCGCACAGGCAGGCAACTACAGGTTGCCTGCTGACAAGGAGCAGACCTACTCCATCGGCAAGGCTGACGCTCGCAAACTTCTGGATATCACCGTCAGCCAGAAACAATCCGTGACCACCAAGCAGAGCAAGGACATTGGCCGTGCCGGTATGCCTGCGGATGCAGGCAATCTGACCTACGCTGTGGGTTCTGAAAGCACGACCGGCTCTGCATCTGTCACTGCCAGTATGACTGGCAGCACGGTGAAGTTTACTATCACCGGCGGTGCTAATGGCGATGTTATCACCCTGCCCGTGACCATCGGCTCTGACAACTATGCGGATTCCATCGTCAATGTGGTCATCACCCTGACCAACAAGGATACTCCCACTGTCACTGTGAAGGACATCACCGTCACCTATGACGGCAACGCCATTCCCGACAGCAAGATCACCGGTAAGGCTACCTTTAACGGCAACACCGTTGAGGGTACATGGGGCTTTAAGACCACTGCTCCCAAGTTTGTTGCAGACAGCAATGACAGTGTGGCCGTTGTCTTTACACCGAACGATGCAACCACCTATGCAGCCGTTGAAACGAACATCAAGGTAACCATCAACAAGGCAACTCCCACCGGCACCCCGACATACACCGCCATCACCACCAGCGGCAAGAAACTGAGCGATGCTGCGTTGGCTATCGGCTCAATTACTCCCGCGGGCGGCACGATCAAGTGGGATTTGGGCGATGCCATGGAAGTTACCGCCAACACCGCTTACGGCTGGACCTATACTCTGGCAGATGTCAACTACGACAAGCTGACCGGCAGCATCACGCCTTATGTGGTGTCCGCCTCCAGCGGCGGCGGAGCATCCAGCGGCGGCGGAGCATCCGGTGGTGGAGGAGCATCTGGTGGCGGAGGAGCATCTGGTGGCGGCGGTGGCGCAGCCCCGGCTCCGACACCGGCTGATGCGGATGTCATCACAGTCAAAGAAGACACAAAGGACAATACGACCTCCAAGCCGGGTGCGGAAACCGACACAACTACAACAACCAAGACGACCGTCAAGAATACGACGACCGAAATGACCAAGAACGAGCAGGGTCAGGATGTTTCCAAGACCACAGCCAGCGTTTCCAAAGACCTCGGTGACAAACTGCTCGATCAGGCGGTTTCCAATAAGTCCGATACGATCGAGATCACTGTGAAGTCCAGTGACGCGAATAACGGCAGCGGCGCAGGCAGCACAGGCGCGGCGGACAGCGTGAAAGCAACCGAAGTCGAGCTGCCAAAGGCGACCGTCAACGCGATCGCCAAGGACACGAACGCCGACCTTGTCATCAAGACCGACAACGGTGAAGTCGTCCTCGACAACAAGACCTTAGAAACGATTGCAGGTGCAGCCAAGGGTGACACCGTAACCATCGTGGTGGGCGAAAACACCCAGCTCAAGGAAACGCAGAAACCGGCGGAGAAGATCGTCGGCAAGAACGGCACGCTCTTCGACCTTGTCGCGAAGATTGGCGAAAAACACCTGCATCAATTTGAAGGCGGCAAGGCTTATGTGATTCTGCCGATGCCGCAAAAACTCAAGGGCAAAGACATCCTCGTGATCTACATCGACGACAACGGCCTCTGCAAGATCCTGAACCACAGCGTAGTGAAGATCGGCGCAGAAGATTACATTCGCTTCACGACGACCCACTTCTCGACCTTCGCAGTCGTCGACAAAGACGAAGCAGAGCGGTTAATTAAAGAACAGAACGCCGCCCACGTCAAAGAACTGATGCAGAGCGCGAAGTTCAAAGTGACCACCACTAAGACGAGCAAGAAATCCGTCAAGGTACAGGTCGCAGCCAAGAGCAGCAAGACCATGATCTCCGACATCAAGTCGCTGGGCTACACGGTCAAGTACCAGTTCTATCGCTCGACGAAGAAGGACGCAGGCTACAAGCTGCTCAAGACAAGCAGCAAGAACAGCTTTATCAGCACCAAGGGCACGAAGGGCAGAAAATATTACTACAAAGCCCGTGTGTTGGTCTATGACGGAAGCGAACTTATAGCCGGGAGTGCACTCAAGCAGTGCAGCTATGGCGCAAGACGTTAATGCAAAACTGATTTTTTGCTAACAGAATATAGAATTTTTACTTAGGGCTGACTGTAACAGGTCAGCCCTATTTCTTTGATGGGACAAAGTGTGATTATAAAGCATAAAACTCCAATAAAAATGTGAAGAGTGATTCTATGGAACGATTTATCTTAAAAAAGTTGCTGGATTGGAAGGATTCTCCCTACCGCAAGCCTTTAATCTTGAAGGGCGTACGTCAGGTGGGTAAGACTTGGATTCTAAAAGAGTTCGGCAGACGCTGTTATGAAAATACAGCCTACTTTAAACATGGATCGGCAGTCCTGCAATGGACTCCGAAAGAATTCTGACACAGGTGTAGACTGCAGTCATCTGCATGGCATTTCGTTCATTGACGGCTTTGCCAGAGTTGCTTCCACCAAAGAGAAAACGATAGGCGCTGCCATTGGTGCTGTTGGTGGGCTTGTCTCTGGAATGAAATAGCCCCGATAAAAATCCCATAAATATTCCTTTCTGCCTTAAGAGGCGTATAAAATTCAAAGTTACGTCACAAAATAATTTGCGCAAATGCTTGCAATTGCAAGCAAAAGCGAACATAATAAAGAAAAGGGAGGCGATACTATGGCAAATACATCCGCTGTTTATGCAAGAATAGATACGAATCTCAAGGAGAATGCTGAGAGTATTCTTTCTCAGCTTGGCATTTCTCCATCCAGTGCAATTCAGATGCTTTATAGCCAGATTGTACTGAAGAAGGGTATGCCATTTGAACTGAAACTTCCTTCTTCTAAGCCATTAGCTGTTGGTGCAATGACCAGAGAACAGCTTGATGCAGAACTCCAGAAGGGTGTTGATTCCATCAAAGCAGGAAAGGTATATTCTGCAGATGAAGTCGACGCGGTACTTGCAAAGGAGTTTGGCATATGACGGATAGCTACAATGTCGTCTATTCTGTAGATGCACTTGGTGATTTACGTGAAATCTATTCGTATATTGCGAATGAACTTCTTGTTCCGAAGACAGCCGCAGCTCAGCTGGGGCGCATACGAAAGGAAGTTCGTTCATTGGATTTTATGCCAGCTCGTTATACGTTAGTTGAATGGGAGCCTTGGCATTCGATGAAAATGCATCAGCTTCCGGTAGACAACTTTATTGTGTATTATCTTGTCGATGATAAAGAGAGGACAGTTCTGCTTCTGGGCAAGTAGCTCGGTATTGCCTGGATCCAGTTTCAGGAGCTTCTCGACATCCTTGAGCTGACTCTGCGTATTCTTGATTTCTGAATTGACACCCTTTAAGTCACTCTGAAGCTTGGTAGTATTGCCACCGATCTCGACCGTGATACCCTTAATTCTACTTCCCGCCATAACGCACCTCCTCCCTGCAAAATGGGCATAAAAATTGCCCGGCATTTCTGCCGAGCATAAAGAAAGCACCGATCAGATTTCTCCGACCGATGCTAATAAACTGCTATTCTATTGAGATTTACAAATTGGAAGCTGCCATGCAATTATTTGTCATTTTCCAAAGAGGTAATGATTGCAGCCCCCATTACAACAATTGAAAGAATTGAACCGAGCTGAGGCCAATTCATTATTTCGGCTCCAAATACTGTGCCAAGGTATCCCAAGATAATAGCAATAATGGAAGAAATAGCTGCTTTTTTCATTTATTCGTACTCCTTTGTTAACTTCCGATTTTGAGATTATTTCTTAAATAGCTCAGAATGTGAACCAAGGCGATAAAGCATCAAAACAAGAACACCTCCATTCAAGTATAGTATACTCAAATGCGCGTCTAATGTCAACACACTGTCATTATATAAGATACATACCTAAAATGAAAAAGATGCAATTTCTGATTTTTATGGTATACTGGGAATAAAATGATGTGATCGTTTATGCATACACAAAACAGAAAGGAGTCTGCCATGGATATAACAGGAGTAGGAAACCTATCATGTTTATATAATTATGGAATTTCGGACAGCGATACCAGACATGTCACAGGAAAAGAAAACTGCATCGGAAGCGTAGATGAAAATGGGAAACAGAAGGAATGCCAGACCTGTAAAAACCGCAAATATGTCGACGGATCAGATGAAGCAAATGTATCGTTTAAGAGTGCCGCGCATGTTTCCTAAAAAGATTTAAAGGTAACCGATGGGATAAAGGCGCGGGAGGATCATGTGGATATGCAGGTGTAGACGATGTATGTAGTTAACACTGACTAACGGGTATAACAGCTGTTGCCCTGTATGCACCAGTCAAAGTTGAAAATTGCATAAATGGCAGAAATATGTTACCATAAACATAGACTATTGATAGAAGGTATATGGAGTGGAAGCGATGGAAAAACAGGAATTTTGCATGGAAAAATCTCAGATATTTCAGGAGATGATCAGTCGTATTTCAAAATTATCTCAGGACAGTTATTTAATGGTTACTGATATGCAGCATAATTTAACATTTGTTCCAGAAAGTACTGCAGAATTTCTGGGGATTCCATCGGGATGGTGTGAAGATGGATATAAAATAGTGCTGGAAAAGAGCGTACACCCATATGACTGTCCGGAATATACGGAAGAGATGAAAAAACGTCTGCGGGGGATCAATCTGGAGAACGATCTGTACATCCGTATGGGAAAAGACAAAAAGTATGTGATGACGCAGATTATAACGGATATGATTTTAGAGCAGGGTAAAAACAGATATTTTATTGTTCTGCTTCGGAATCAGAATGTGATTCCGGAAATTGATCCGTTGACGGATCTTTATGGTCAGGTCAAATTTGAAAAAGATATTGTGGATTATATTCAGCAGGGACGAAAAGTAGCTGTTTTGGAAATTGAAATTGATCATATGAATGATATCAATATATTGTACGGAACAAATTACAGCGACCGGATTCAAAAGGTTCTTGCATACCGGTTTATTTACATGATGGATGCAGATAAAGCAGTTTATCGTATGGGAAATTCCAATTACGCATTTATTTTGAGGGATGCCAGCCGTGAAGAGGCTGCGGCATTTCTGGAGAAGATTCGCGCGCGGCTGGAGGAAAGTGTTGTCTTAGAAAACAACCATTTTGACCTGAAGATATATGCCAGTGGGATAATTCTTGATCATTATGAGGGGGAAATTTCCACGGTACAGAGTAAGCTGGAATATGTTTTAGGAAAAATGCGTACCAGACGGGATCATAAGTTAATGTTCTTTAATGATCTGGTACAGATCAATGGGGACGTGGATCTGGATCTGATGAAGGTAATTCATCAGTCTGTGCTGAACCAATGTGACGGATTTTATGTGGAGTATCAGCCTGTCGTACATGCACAGACAGGAGAGATTGTCGGAGCGGAAGCACTGGTCCGCTGGAAAAAGGAGCCATATGGTATTGTGCCACCGGGAATGTTTATTGACTGGCTGGAAAGCAATCCATGTATGTATGATCTGGGAAATTTTGTTTTGAAACAGGCATTGACGGATGCTGTGGAGTTTCGAAAATCAAATCCGGATTTTTTTATTAATGTCAATATGTCCGCAAAACAGCTGGAAAGGAAAACGTTCTGTGGTGTTGTCATGGCATTGTTGAAAGAAACCGGTTTTCCGGCGGGGCAGTTGTGTCTGGAACTGACAGAGCGGTGTAGAAGCATGCCGGTCAGCGTTATGGAAGAAAAACTGTTGTACCTCAAACAACATGGAGTGAGACTTGCAATGGATGATTACGGTACGGGAAGTGCTTCTTCAAGTGTCCTGCTGCAGACCCCGATGGATGAGATAAAGATTGACATGAGTTTTATCCGTGGAATTACGGATAATCAGACCAAACAGGCACTGGTGCGCAGCATGGTTGATTTTGCAAATAAAGCGGATTTAAAGAGCTGCCTGGAAGGGGTAGAGGATGAAAAGCTGCAGAATTATCTGCGTTCCTTTGGAGCCACATGGTTTCAGGGGTATTATTATTCCAGACCGGTTCAGGCAGCTGCAATGCAAAAATTGTTAAACATGGAAAATTGATAATTAGTCGGCGATGAGCAGATCAACGCCGGCTTTTTCATAAATTTCTTTTGTATTTTCGGATAATCCGGAGTCGGTGATTACCAGATTCAGATCATCAATAGAGGCATAGCTGGAAATGGATGAGGTGTCAAATTTGGTGTGGTCAATCAATGCAATTGTTTTAGCAGAAGCCTTGATACACATGCGTTTTAAATCTGCTTCGTAGATACTGAAATCGGTAAGTCCGTTTTCAACGGAGAAGCCGCGTGCAGAGACAAATGCAATGTCCGTATGAATTTTCTGCAGCAGATCCACACCGAGGAGACCTTCAATGGAAGAAGAGGCAGAGGTAACGATTCCGCCGGTCAGGATAACGGTGATCCCGGGGATATCCTTCAGAGCCAGTGCAAGGTCAATGCCGTTTGTAATAACGGTAAGTTCTGTAAAGCCGGTCAGTTTCATGCCAAGTGTATAGGCAGTGGAGCTGGCATCTAAAAAGATGCACATGTGATCTTTTACCATGTGGATGGCATTTGCAGCAATTGCCTCTTTTTCTTTTTTATTTTCCAGTGCACGTTCATGAAAGAAATAGGCTTTTCCGGTAAGTTCTTTATTGTCTGCGGAGTTATCGTGGTAGAGTGCGCCTCCATGTGTTTTGGTCAGAAGTTTTTCTTTATCCATCTGGTTTAAATCGGTACGGATGGTTGTGGTGGAAACTCCAAGCATTTCACTGAGTTCATTTGTGGTTGCTTTTCGGTTTTGTTTCAAATATTCCAATATAAGTTTCTGACGTTCTAATTGCAGCATGATGATTTTTTATACTCCTTTATATTTACGAAAACACAGATTTCGAAAGTTTATATATAGGATACTATACATCGGAATTGCATTTTTTGCCAGTGAAAAGTGAAAACAAAAAAATTTGCAAAGAAGTGGATGAAAATCAGCGGCTGTGGTATGATAAGAAAAAAGCATAAGGAGGGGTTTTTATGCTAAAAGAGTGGGAAAAATCCGAAAAACCATCGGAGGAGGAAATTAAGGCACGGCTGGAAGCGGTAAAAGAGAAACTGGCACGGCAGCAGCTTTTGATCAAAGAGAAGAAAGTACCGGTTCTTGTTGTGCTTGAAGGCTGGGGAACGGCCGGAAAAGGTTATGCAATCGGCCAGATCATCCAGAATATTGATCCGCGTTTCTTTAAGGTGGTATCGATGCAGAAAAAGACGGAGGATGACAAGAGAAAACCGTTTTTGTACCGGCATTTTGCCAAAATTCCGGAAGCCGGACAGTTTGTATTTCTGGATACGGCATGGATGGATGAGATTACGGAGGACCGTCTGCACGGAACCATTTCCGAGGATGTATATGCCAACCGGATTGAAAGTGTCCGCCGGTTTGAACGGCAGCTTACAGACAATGGCTATCTGGTCATGAAATTCTTTCTGCATATTTCAAAAAAGGAACAGTCACGGCGTATTGCACAGCTGGAGCATCAGAAGGACACAACATGGCGTGTCAGCAAAAAAGATTTGTGGCAGAATGAACATTATGAGAAATGTATGGATGTATTTTCCGGATATCTGAAAAATACAAATATGCCATCCGCACCCTGGTATATCATTGATGCAAAGTCCAGAAAATGGACAGAAGTACAGATTCTTGAGACGCTTACCCAGGGGATTGAGATTGCTCTGAGCAATCACCAGATGGCGGTTCCGCTTCTGCAGAATGTATTTCCGTTGAAAAAAATGCCGCTTCTTTGTGACATTCCGTTGGACAAGTGTATGGAGGAGGATGTCTATAAAAAGGAATTAAAGCAGCTTCAGCAGAGACTTGGAGAACTGCACAATCGTCTGTATCGTAAGAAAGTGCCGGTCATCATTGCCTATGAAGGGTGGGATGCAGCCGGAAAAGGCGGAAATATCAAGCGGATTACGGGAGCACTTGATCCGCGTGGATATGAAGTGCACCCGATTGCAAGTCCCGAGCCGCATGAGAAAGCAAGACATTATCTGTGGCGTTTCTGGACAAGGCTTCCGCGTACCGGGCATATTGCAATCTTTGACCGAACGTGGTATGGGCGTGTGATGGTCGAACGTCTGGAAGGGTTTTGCAGCGAGAATGACTGGATGCGTGCGTACAATGAAATTAATGAGTTTGAGAAGGAACTGCACGACTGGGGAGCCGTGATCATCAAATTCTGGGTGCAGATCGACAAAGATACGCAGCTTGCCCGTTTTACCGATCGGCAGAATACGCCCGAAAAGCAATGGAAGATTACAGAGGAAGACTGGCGCAACCGTGATAAGTGGGATGCGTATGAGGGGGCAGTCAATGAGATGATTCAAAAGACGAGCACTACCTATGCACCGTGGCATATCTTAGAATCCGTAGATAAAAAATATGCACGGATCAAAGCATTAAGGATCGTGATTGCTGAACTGGAAAAAGTGTTAGACTGACTGGAAAAATAAAAAAGGAATACCCCGGCAAACGGAATTTCCGTTGCCGGGGTATTTTTGTGACTTATGATGAAACATCGCAGAATTATGAATTTGTTTTTTTCAGGTTTTTCTGTGCTGTAGAAAGCATCAGCTTGATACGGTTGAGCTGGTTAACTTCCGATGCACCCGGATCATAATCGATTGCAACGATATTTGCGCCCGGATATTCGTGACGAATTTCCTTAATGACACCTTTACCGACGATATGGTTTGGCAGGCAGGCAAATGGCTGCGCACAGACGATGTTGGTTGCTCCCTGTGCAATCAGTTCAAGCATTTCTCCAGTTAAGAACCAGCCTTCGCCGGTCTGGTTACCGCAGGAGACGATATGCTCTGCCTGTTTTGCCAGATCCTGAATATATGCAGTTGGCTCAAAATGTTTACTCTTTGCAAGTTCATCCCTTGCATCCTTGCGCAGCCACTCAAAGAAGCGGATGAGCATATTGTTGATGCGCTTGGATTTTGCGGTAGCTCCAAGATAATCCGCCTTGAAATTTTGATTGTAGCAGCAGTACAGTAAGAAATCGGTCAGATCCGGTACGACTGCCTCAGCGCCTTCGGATTCGAGCAGGTCTACAATATAGTTGTTTGCAGCCGGAAGGAACTTGACAAGGATCTCTCCAACCACACCGACACGCGGCTTTTTCTCATCCGTCATTGGCAGATTGTCAAAGTCGCGGATGATCTGACGGCACATTTTGCGATATTTACGGTGGGACAGAATCTTGGTGTTGCCAACAAAGTCAATGACACGTTTTTTCCATTTTTCATGCAATGCGTTGGCAGATCCCGGTACCTTTTCGTATGGGCGCACACGGTAGAGACAGCGCATGAAGATGTCTCCGAATTCCAAGGCATACAGACCATGCTGGATCAGGCTTGGTGTGAGTTTAAATCCCGGATTTTTCTCCAGACCGACCATGTTGATGGAGATGACCGGAATATCCGGGTGGCCGGCTTTGGTCAGTGCGCGGCGGATAAATCCAATGTAGTTGGTTGCACGACAGCCACCACCGGTCTGTGAGATCAGGATTGCTGTTTTGCTCAGGTCATATTTGCCGGACATTACCGCACTCATAATCTGTCCGATGACAATCAGGGACGGATAACATGCATCGTTATTTACATACTTTAAACCGACATCGACACATTCTCTGGACGGAACATCCGGGATGACCAGATTGTAGCCTGCGGCACGGAATGCCGGAACGAGAAGTTCAAAATGGATCGGTGACATCTGTGGACAGATGATGGTGTAATCTTTACGCATTTCCTCGGTAAAGATAATGCGCTCGTAATTTGCCGGCTTGATTTCGCGTTTTTCATGTTTTTTCTCTTTGACACGGATTGCAGCCAGAAGCGAACGGATACGGATACGGGCAGCACCGAGGTTGTTGACTTCATCAATCTTTAAGCATGTATAAATTTTTCCGGAATTGGTCAGAATATCGCTGACACAGTCGGTTGTTACGGCATCCAGTCCGCAGCCGAAGGAGTTCAGCTGGATGAGGTCCAGATCATCCCTGGTCTTAACGTAGTTTGCGGCGGAGTACAGCCGGCTGTGGTACATCCACTGATCCATGACAATAAGCGGGCGTTCCAGATTCCCCAGATGGGAAATGGAATCTTCTGTCAGTACACACATACCGTAGGAAGTAATCATTTCCGGAATACCGTGATTGATTTCCGGATCAACATGGTATGGACGACCGGCCAGCACGATACCGCGGCGATGGTGTTCTTCCATATATTTCAATACTTCTTCGCCCTTCTTCTGCATCTCCAGACGGGTCATGGCAAGTTCTTTCCAGCCTTCGGATACGGCATCACGTACTTCGGCTTCCGGAATATGGAATTCTTTCTTAAAACAGTCTACGAGCTGTTTGGAAAGGACTTCTTCGTTTGTAAACGCCATGAACGGGTTTAAGAACCGCATCTGTCCACTCGTAATTTCCTCAACATTGTTTTTAATGTTTTCGGAATAAGAAGTTACGATCGGGCAGTTGTAGTGGTTGTTTGCATCCGGAAACTCGTTGCGCTCGTAAGGAATCGCCGGATAGAAAATAAAATCTACATTCTGGTGGATCAGCCAGGAAATATGACCGTGCGCCAGTTTCGCCGGGTAGCATTCGGATTCGCTTGGAATAGAATCAATGCCGAGTTCGTAGATTTTTCGTGTGGACTGCGGAGAGAGAACCACACGGAAACCGAGCTTCTTAAAGAACGTTGCCCAGAACGGATAGTTTTCATACATGTTCAGTACACGCGGAAGTCCGACGGTCCCGCGGGTTGCTTCGGCTTCTGACAGAGGTTCATAAGCAAAAATACGTTTGTTCTTATATTCGAAGAGGTTTGGAATATTCTCTTTGTTTTTTTCTTTTCCAAGTCCGCGCTCACAGCGGTTTCCGGTAATATACTGACGGTTGTCTGAAAACTTATTGATCGTCAGCAGACAGTGGTTTGTACATCCCTGGCAGCGTGCAAGCTTGGTAGTGTAGGACAGTTTATTGATCTGTTCAATGGACAGCATCGTTGTCTGATAGCCGGCTTCGTGACGTTCGCGGGCAATCAGTGCGGCACCGAAAGCACCCATGATTCCGGCAATGTCCGGACGGGTTGCGCGGACACCGGCAATTTTTTCAAAACTGCGCAGAACGGCGTCATTGTAGAAAGTACCACCCTGAACAACAATATTTTCTCCCAGATCTTTGGCATCGGACAGTTTGATCACCTTAAATAATGCGTTTTTGATTACAGAGTAGGCAAGTCCGGCAGAGATATCGGCAACGGAGGCGCCTTCCTTTTGTGCCTGTTTTACCTTTGAGTTCATAAATACGGTACAGCGGGTACCAAGATCAATCGGATGTTTGGCAAACAGTGCTTCTTTGGCGAAATCCTGCACCGTGAAGTTTAAGGATTTTGCAAAAGTTTCAATGAAAGAACCGCAGCCGGAAGAACATGCTTCGTTTAACTGAACCGAATCTACGGTCTGGTTCTTGATCTTGATGCATTTCATGTCCTGACCGCCGATGTCTAAAATACAGTCAACTTTTGGATCAAAGAAAGCGGCGGCATAGTAATGGGCGACAGTTTCTACCTCGCCGTCATCAAGCATCAATGCAGCTTTCAAAAGAGCTTCCCCGTATCCGGTGGAGCAGGAGTGTACAATGTGCGCACTCTCCGGAAGCAGACGGTAAATTTCCTGAATGGAACGGATGGCAGTTGCAAGCGGGCTTCCGTTATTGTTGTCATAGAATGAATACAGAAGTTTTCCGTCCTCGCTGACAAGTGCGATCTTTGTTGTCGTGGAACCTGCGTCAATACCGAGATAGCAGTTTCCGGAATAGTTTTTCAGGTCACCGGTTTCTACATGATTGTTTCCGTGCCGGCTGGTAAAAGCATCGTAATCTTCCTGGCTGGCAAACAGCGGGTCCAGACGGGCAACTTCAAACTCCAGCTTAATGCCGGTGGAAAGACGCTGCTGCAGAGATCCTAAAGTGGTCTCTACGTCTTCTTTATAATTTAATGCGGAACCGATCGCTGCAAACAGATGCGAATTTTCCGGTGTAATTGCGTGCTCATCATCGAGATTTAACGTGCGGATAAACGCTGCTTTCAGTTCGGATAAAAAGTGCAGGGGACCACCGAGAAATGCCACATGTCCGCGGATCGGTTTACCACAGGCAAGTCCACTGATCGTCTGATTGACAACCGCCTGGAAAATAGAGGCAGACAGATCTTCGCGAGTTGCCCCCTCATTGATGAGCGGCTGGATATCTGTCTTGGCAAATACACCACAGCGCGCTGCAATCGGATAGATTGCTTTATAATTTTTGGCATATTCATTTAATCCGGAAGCATCGGTCTGGATCAGGGATGCCATCTGATCAATGAATGAACCTGTACCGCCGGCACAGATACCGTTCATACGCTGTTCGACATTACCGCCTTCAAAATAGATGATCTTGGCATCTTCTCCGCCGAGCTCGATTGCAACATCGGTCTGTGGCGCATAATGAGTGAGAGCAGTGGATACTGCAATAACCTCCTGCGTAAACGGAACCTCCAGATGCTTTGCAAGGGTCAGTCCGCCTGATCCGGTAATAACAGGAGAAACAGAAAGATCCCCCAGTTCGTTGGATGCTTTGGCAATTAAGGACGCCAGTGTCTCCTGAATATTTGCAAAATGACGCTCGTAATCGGAAAACAGGATGTTGTCCTGTGAGTCGAGGATTGCAATTTTGACGGTGGTGGAACCAATATCAATTCCAAGTTTATGTAACTGCTTGTCACTCATAAATGTAACCTCCATGTGTAAGTAACTAAACTTATTATAAATAAGTATGATTTCAAAACAAAACCTAAAACATTATACGACAAGAATTGACAAAAGACAACGACTGAAAACATAAAGATTTTATAAAATGTTGGAAAGAACGTGCCGCTGCGTTGACAAGAGGGATTTGAAAACCGTATAATTGGTTGACAGAAAGGTCAGAAGTGACCGTAACCATACATACACTATTCTATGTAGACAGGAGACAGATTTATGAACTGGATGGATAAACTGGAACGCAAATGGGGACGACATGCGGTCGCCAATCTGAGCAGATATTTTGTACTTGCGCAGGTGATTGGATACGTGGTACAGCTGACGGCACCCGGACTCATGAGTTATATGAATTTTGATATGGGCAGTATTCTGCACGGACAGATCTGGAGAGTTGTGACATGGATTTTTACACCGACGGCATCGCTGGATGTTTTTGGAATCTTATTTCTGTTCTGTGTGCTTATGTGGGGCAGTTCGCTGGAATCCATGCTTGGAACATTCCGCATGAATGTATTTTTGTGGGGAAGTGTGATTTTGTGTGACATTGTGGGCGCGATCGTATATGTTATTACGCGGATTCTGCTGGGATATGGTTTTTCTCCGTATCTGTCCACGTATTATATTCTGATGTCCATGCTGCTGGCACTGGCCATGTGCATGCCGGAGGGAGAGGTACGCCTGTATTTTGTCCTTCCGATCAGGATGAAATGGATGTTAATTTTTGAACTGGTATATCTGGGATATCAGGTGGTTCGTATATTCTCGATCGGAATTGCAAGTTATGGAACCGGAATGGGAATTCTCGTGGGTGTTTTAAACTGCGTACAGATTGTGGTTCCGGTACTCAATATGTTCTGGTTTTTCCATGCAATGAAGACCCGTTTGTCCGGAAAACAAAAGAAACGCCAGAAAGAATTCCGGGCACAGTTCAGTCAGCCTCGTCCGGGGTCCGGCATTGCACGTCACAAATGTGCCATCTGTGGTAGAACCGAGCTGACAAATCCGGAATTACAGTTCCGTTATTGCAGCAAATGCGTGGGAAATCGTGAATACTGTCAGGATCATCTGTTTACCCACCAGCATGTAAAATAAAATTTAGTGAGTGGAAAAGAAAAAAAT
>ERZ1034873.295-NODE-295-length-29364-cov-5.351462_pt1 | contig 29364 bp, 29 predicted proteins | sample MGYA00520689_ERZ1034873 | MGnify/ENA primary metagenome ERZ1034873 (study PRJEB33766, sample SAMN09781722) | gut metagenome | biome: gut microbiome | host: Homo sapiens | place: Madagascar | study: EMG produced TPA metagenomics assembly of the PRJNA485056 data set...
AATTTATTGCGCCGCTCGTTACATTATATCTTTTTTCATATACCCCGACAGCGCGATATGAGCATGCAGCACAGCGTAATGCGAATTTATTGCACCGCTCGTTACATTATATCTTTTTTTCATATACCCCGACAGCGCGAAATGAGCATGCAGCGCAGCGTAATGCGAATTTATTGCGCCGCTCGTTACATTATATCTTTTTTCATATACCCCGACAGCGCGTAATGAGCATGCTTTCTTCTATATTATATATAAAGAGAGAAACCCGCACGCTCCCGCATACGGGTCCCTCTCATTATAACTCCACGCTCTTATCTGCTACATCCGCAAACTCTTTTAAGATCTCCTCATCCGGTGCCTTGGTTGCAAGGCTGACTACTACGATACAGATCAGGCTGACAAAGAATCCTACCAGAAGAGAATAGATTCCGGTGCTTACTGCAAGTGTAACATGCTTTCCTGCTTCTGATGCAACCGGAAGGTAATCCCAGATCATAACAACAGCTCCACCGGATACGATTCCTGTAACTGCACCCGGCATGTTCGTACGCTTCCAGAAAAGCGATAACAGTACTAACGGTCCGAACGCTGCGCCAAAGCCTGCCCATGCATTTGATACCAGTCCCATGATCGAGTTGTCCGGATTCAGTGCAATGATATAGGCAAGCACAGCGACAACTACGACTGTAATACGGCTGACACGAAGTACCTTCTTATCATCCGCATTTTTGTTGATCACACCCTTATAAATATCCTCCGATACGGAAGATGCCGTAACAAGGAGCTGGGAATCTGCAGTCGACATGATCGCTGCTAATATACCGCACAAGAAGATTCCTGCGATAAACGGTAATGCATAATGCTCCGTAAATAACCGTGTGATCATATTGATAAATACGTTTTCCGCAGAATCTGCTCCTTCCGAACCAAGGATCGTCGGATACAGATAAGCTCTTCCAATAATTCCGATCAGAATTGCAAAGGTCAGGGAAAGGGCAACCCAGATAATCGCGATTCCTTTGGACTTATTTAACTCTTTTTCACTCTTTACTGCCATAAAACGGGTCAGGATATGCGGCATACCACAATAGCCAAGCCCCCAGGCAAGCTGTGAAATAATATCAATCGCGCGGTATGGTTCTCCACCATTCTGCCACAGACTCAGATAAGATCCGCTTCCACCTGCCACACCGCTTGCATTGAGTGTATCCACCAGACTGCCATCACCGGTTACTACTGCATATGCAAGAATCGGTACTAATAACAGGCCAACCAGCATTAACATACCCTGGATAAAATCTGTCACGCAGACCGCCATAAATCCACCCATAAACGTATAGGCAAGGATTACAACCGCTCCGATCGTCAGTGCAATCTTATAATCAATCCCGATCACCGCATGGAACAGCTTGCCGCCGGCTGCTAACGCAGATGCGGTATATACCAGGAAGAAAATCACGATTACCACCGATGAAATCGTTAAAAGCACTCTCTTTTTATCGTGGAATCTGTTTTCAAAATATTCCGGTAAGGTCAGTGAATTGTTCGCACGGATCGTATATCTGCGGAGACGGCTGGAAATAAAGATCCAGTTACACACTGTACCGATAAATAAACCGATCGCAATCCACGCCTGACCGGTACCGAGTGCATAGACTGCTCCCGGCAGACCCATCAAAAGCCATCCGCTCATGTCCGATGCCTGCGCACTTAAGGCTGCCACCCAGCCGCTTAATCCTCTTCCGCCAAGGAAATAATCTTCCGAGTTACTTGTGCGCTTCATGTAACGTGCACCGATGCAGATCATCAGTACCATGTACACGACAAACGCAACCAAAATCCATATCAGATTGCTGTTCATATTTTTCTCCTCTTCTCGTATGTTCTATCTTCTCCGAAGAAAGTGTGTCATCCAGAGAAATATCTACTTTAACTTAGTAACACTTTAAATAGAATAACAATACTTTTGCGCCTTGTAAAGTCTTATTTTTATTGACTGCCCGGATAATGCCCTATATAATAAGTAAGAATTCGTACCAAACGCAATATTAATCTTGGAAACAGATAAAGAATAGATGGAGGAAATCATATGTGGGTTGCAGATAATTGGAAAGATTACGAAGTAATCGACTGTTCAAAGGGTGAAAAATTAGAACGGTGGGGAAACTACCTGTTAGTCCGTCCCGATCCGCAGGTAATCTGGGATACACCGAAGACAGAGCCAGGATGGCGCAAGATGAATGCCCATTACCACCGCAGCTCCAAGGGCGGCGGGGAATGGGAATTTTTTGATCTGCCACAGCAGTGGAGCATCAACTACGGCTCCCTGACTTTCCAGTTAAAGCCTTTCAGCTTCAAGCATACCGGACTTTTCCCGGAACAGGCCGTCAACTGGGACTGGTTCTCCGAGAAGATCCGGCATGCCGGCCGTCCGGTCAAGGTCTTAAACCTGTTCGCTTATACCGGTGGGGCTACCATTGCTGCAGCTGCCGCAGGCGCAAGTGTGACTCATGTGGATGCATCCAAAGGCATGGTTACCTGGGCCAAAGAGAATGCTGCGTCCTCCGGTCTCTCTGACGCACCGATCCGCTGGATCGTAGATGACTGTGTCAAGTTCGTGGAACGTGAGATCCGCCGTGGTAAAAAGTATGATGCAATCATCATGGATCCGCCTTCCTATGGCCGTGGTCCAAAGGGGGAGATCTGGAAAATCGAAGAAGCGATCTATCCGCTGGTACAGCTTTGTGCACAGCTTTTAACCGACAAGCCGCTCTTTTTCCTGATCAACTCCTACACAACCGGTCTGCAGCCGGCAGTCTTATCCTATATGATCAGTACCGCGCTTTCCTCCTTCGACGGCACAGTCGTTGCAGATGAAATCGGTCTGCGCGTTTCTTCGAACGGACTGGTACTTCCTTGCGGAGCGTCCGGACGATTTGAAGGCAGATAAACAGAATCGTATATTTAAAATGATCGGTTAAGCAATCGCTTTAACCGATCATTACTTTTTCACTAGGAAGCTGTACCGGTGCTACTTTCTTACGTTCTGTAAAAGAAAGCGCGAAGGACATGCTTCCTATTCTTCCACAGAACATCAGAAGGATCACGATCAGTCTTGACGCCGGTGTCAGGGAACGTGTGATTCCGGTCGACATACCGACCGTACCAATTGCAGAGAACACTTCAAGCATCAGATCTTCTAACGGCAGTTCCTGCTGAAGGCAGCTTAATGCCAGGATCGCAGTCACTGCAAGCAGGATACTGATCACGATCACATTACTTGCCTTTTTAATATTCTCATCATCTAATCTTCTTCCAAAGATATTACAGCTTCTGCATCCACGCAGATTCGACCAGACATACACCAGCATTACCATCAGTGTGACTGTCTTGATACCGCCCGCAGTGGATCCCGGACTTCCACCAACAAACATCAGCATCATCGTAAACAGCTTCGATGCTGTCGTCAACCCTCCGACATCTGTTGTATTAAATCCGGCTGTTCTTGCCGTAACAGAACTGAACATTGCTGCAAAAATCCCCTCACCGGTACTCATTCCAGCCAGCACATTCTGTCGTTCTAACAGATAGTACACGATCGTTCCACCAATCAGAAGAACTGCCGTAGAAGATAACACCAGCTTCGTATGAAGCGAATACTTTTTCCAGTTCCATTTATTCACTGCAAGATCCTGCCAGACGAAAAAACCAATACCTCCTACTACGATCAGGATCATAAAAACAGTCGGCACGATCGGATCACTCACATAGCTTACAAAGGAAGAATATGCTCCGCTCTGTGTTCCCATCAGATCAAATCCGGCATTGCAGAATGCGGAAATTGCATGGAATACACTATAATATACACCTTTTAAGAATCCGTACTGGGGGACAAACCGGATTGCCAGAAGGATTGCACCGGTTCCTTCAAATAGAAGTGTCCCCTTTAAAATTCCACGCACAAGCTTCACCATGCCACCAAGCTGATTGGCATTCATGCTCTCCTGCAACAGACTTCTGGTACTTAAGCTGATCTTCCGCCGTAAGAACATGGAAAACAAAACACCCATCGTTACAAATCCAAGACCACCTACCTGAATCATCAGGATGATCACAATCTGACCAAACACAGTCCAGTGCAGGGAGGTATCAACCACAACCAGACCCGTCACACAGGTAGAACTGGTTGCCGTAAAAAGTGCGGTCAGAAAGCCGGTATGCTCTCCCGCTCTCGTTGCAAGCGGCAATAACAGCAAAAGCGTTCCTGTCAGAATTACGCAAAAGTAACCCAGCGCAATGATCTGCGTATAGGTCATCTTATCCTTGACTGCCGTCATCACCTTTTTGATTTTTCCAACTGATTCCTGTATCTTCATCTGATCCCCATTTCCGCAATTCTATCCACTGCCCGTTCTACACTTTTGTCTCTTTTCTTCTAAATACCAAGCAGCTTCTGTAATTCCTGTGTATCCGCTGCATACTGCGTTGCTCCATGCTCTGCTAAAAATGCACGGTCACGAAATCCCCATGTTACACTGATACACGGAAGTCCGGCATTTGCTGCCGTCTGTATATCCACATCCGAATCACCGACATAAACTGCCTGTGCGCCATCCGCTTCGAGTTCCTCTAATGCCTGATATACAGTATCCGGTGCCGGTTTTTTGCGGATGCCCGCGCGTTCGCCGATTGCAACCGGAATGAGTCCGTCAAAATAAATCTTCTGTAATTCCTTTACACCAAAATCTGCCTTATTCGATACGATCGCAAGCTTAATTCCCTGCTGTTTTAACTGCTCTAGCAGTTCTACAACACCCGGATACGGTTTTGTCGTATCATTGCAATGTACCTTATAATATTCCTGAAACTTTGCAAACGCTTCCTCAAACCGGGGATTTGCCTCGCCATCCGGTATTGCACGGATCATCAGCTTACGGATTCCGTTTCCGACAAACCTGCGTACTTCATCTAAGGTACGAACCGGCATGCCACACTGCTCTAACGCATAATTGGTTGCTGCATGCAGATCCTCTAAAGTATTTAATAATGTTCCGTCCAGATCAAAAATAACTGTCTGATATTTCATGTTACTCTCCATTCTTCCTATTTTCCCACGGATATTCCACAAACTGCGGATAATCCCAGAATTCCTTTTCCCCGGCACAGACTGCAAGGCGGTACTGCACTTCCCCCATTATAGCATCTTTTCCCCGAATTTCAAATTCCCGGAAGAAATACTGCTCATCCGAGGATACCCAGTCCATCTGTACTTCTGCCCCCAGGCTGAATGCAAAATCCTGCATAGACAGATACATGCCCTGCCCGGTTATCTTTAAGACACTCTCCTTTAACGTCCAGTACCGTAAAAAGAGCGTCTGCTTTTCTTTTTCATCCATACATGAAGTGATCGCTTCCGCCTCCTGCTTTGTAAAAAAACGCTCCGCAATTTTTTCAATATTATGACATTTATGCTCCAGATCAATCCCGACTTCTGTATCTGAAAATGCTGCCGCTGCATACATGCCGGAATGTGTCAGATTAAAGTGAATGTCCGGTCTGTCCTTTAAATGTGGCTTTCCATTTTTCCCTATAGCAAACTCCTGCATGGCTGCATGGATTCCATACGGCCGGAGTCCATGCACTAGAAGCAGTCCGGCAGCCAGCTCCTGTTTTTTATTTTCCTCACCATGTGCCTTTTTCACTTTTTCCAACCGCGCTCCGGACAGCTCCTTCTGCGCTTTTTCAAAGATCCCCGGTTCGCCAAGACAGGTGGTGTCCATTACATATATCTTTACCATGTTGTTTCTCCTACCAGATACCATTATACCTATCCAGCCATGAAATGTCATCTGATTATCGTATTTACATGGCACATTGCCGTGGACATTACAGTGATAAGTAAACAAAAAGAGTCAGCCTATAAGTTTTCCGCTTATAGGCTGACTCTTTTTTACTAATGCCTATGTATCGCTATTCTATTTATGCTTCTGCTGTTTTCTTTCCTTCAAATAACTTACGCAGTCCTTCGATTGCTACCATAACACCTAAGATAAACAAAAGGATTGCAAATACAAGCTGGATCACATTTCCGGCTACTACCTGTGTTGAGAAACCGGTTACCAGATCCTTGATCTTTAAGATGATTGCGGTGAAGGTGATACCCATCATTGCAAACATCGGTCCCCAGAGCATGATACCCTGACGTTTTGTCTTTTTTAAGAATACGGCACAGGCAACAAGTGCGAGCGCGGATAACAACTGGTTGGCAGATCCAAACAGCGGCCAGATGCTTAAGTATCCAACCTTTGCAAGCAGGAATGCGAGTACCAGTGTGATGATCGTTGCAAACCACTTATTTGTGATGAACTTGATCACCGGTGTTGCTTCCTTGTCATCCTCTAAGAAGAACTCCTGGAAAGCAAGACGTCCGACACGGGCAACAGAGTCAAGACTCGTTAATGCAAATGCGGAAATTGCAAGTGTGATCAGTGTGTAGGATGTACTCTTCGGTAAACCAACCTTGGCTAAGAATACGGAGATTGACTGTGCAAATACCTGTGCAGGTGTTCCGGATGGAAGTCCGTCAGAGGTTGCTGCGAATCCAACACAGATCAGTGCGATAACTGCTAAGAAGCTCTCTAATAACATTGCACCGAAGGATACCGGAAGCATTGCCTTCTCGTTCTTGATCTGTTTCGATGCGGTACCGGAAGATACCAGTGAATGGAAGCCGGATACTGCACCACAGGCGATCGTTACAAACAGCGTCGGGAACAGGTAAGAAGTTGTATTTGTTGCTGTATCTACAATCTTAAAGGATGTAAATGTTGCAAGGTTCATGGACGGATTGTATACGATGATTCCGACAAATGCACAGATCATCATTGCGATCAGCAGATAGCTGTTTAAGTAATCACGTGGCTGAAGCAGTGCCCATACCGGTGTGACACATGCGATTGCGATATAGATGAATACAAATACCAGCCAGAAGTTACGGTTAAAGTACATCGGTGCATTGATACCGATTGCGATTGCTACTACTAACAGAACAATGGCTACAACTGTGTTTAACCAGGTCGGGCACTTTGTGAACTTTAAGAAGAATCCAAGTGCTACTGCAAATACGATAAACAGAATCGAAGTAGTTGCTACTGCACCATCTGCTACGACCTTTGCACCATCTGCATCGAATCCGTTAAAGGTTGTTGCTACAACGTCTGCGAAGGCTGCTACAACCAAGATTGAGAATAACCAGGTAAACAATAAAAACAGACGCTTTCCTGTTTCACCAATGTACTGCTCGATAATATATCCGATGGATTTTCCTTTATTCTTTACAGATGCATACATGGATGCAAAATCCTGAACTGCACCAAAGAATACACCACCGATTAAGATCCATAAAAGAACCGGTACCCATCCGAAAATTGCTGCCTGGATCGGTCCGTTGATCGGTCCCGCACCTGCGATGGATGCGAACTGATGTCCAAATACCACCTGTGTATCAGCCGGTACATAATCCACGCCGTCTGCTTCGGTATAAGCAGGTGTCTTGGCATTTGGATCAATGCCCCACTTCTTTGCAAGAAAACGTCCATAGATCAGATAGGCGCCTACCAGCACGACGGCTGATATTAAGATAATTAATAAACCATTCATGTTACTCCTCCTATGTATAAAACATATTTAACAGTATCTATAGCGGGTGCTTTGCCGCAATAAAAAACTCCGGAACTGTAAAAACAATTCCGGAGACGATTTCCCGCGTTACCACTCTGTTTGAAGCATCTGCTGCTCCCTCTTAATCCTGTCACCAGTAAAAACATCTTCTGACTCTTACCTTTTAACAGGTGCTTCTGTAACGTGAAGTAACCGTTTGCACTTACTAATATCCATTCCGGATACGTTCCGCACAAATGCTCATGGGGGATGTCACAATAGGTTCTCTACCGGTTCGCACCAGACACCGGCTCTCTGAAAAAGAATGGGGATTGCGATTTTTCCCAATCAATGCATCTAGCTATAAATCTGTCATCAGCTATGACTTTAATACCTTTTTTTTCGAATGTCAAGAGATAATTTTTTCTTTTCTTAATGATAAATTTAATCTCTTTGGATGGATTCCTCTAAAATACCGGTGATCCGTTTCATGGAAGATTCGAATTCTTCCTCATTGTTGTTGTGGAAGATTAAAAGATCATCCTTGGTATCCGGGCTGTCTAATTCCTCTGGAATCTCAAAGTTACAGGACGCAATATACTCATCCCAGTGCTCTAACTTCCAGGTATCACGATCGGAATTTCTAGAGATCATGCGCTGATGTACGATCTCAGGATCTGTCTGTACCCAGATCACGACTAAGGATGCAGACTTCTCTGCTAACTTCCTCTTGAGTCCGTTGATATAATTCATATCACGAATCTCACGGGTAAACGGTGCGTTGATCAGGACAACGTCCTCATACTCAAGTGCTTCTAATGCAAGATCTACAACGCATTCATACTCGTAATCGCGGATATTCTCCTCGAAGAAATCACTGCTTCTGTTATATGGCTCTCCTGCCACTTTAAAAATCTGCTTGGATAATGTGATCAGTGTATCCTTGTCCAGATATACAATATGATTCAAATGCCTGGCTAATTCCTTTGATATATATGTTTTTCCGCATGCAGGCGGGGATGTCACGATAATTAATTTCTTGTTCATAGTTCTGGTTCCTCCAAATCTTACTCTCATTCGTTTTCCTACCATTGTATCGCAATCTAAAAAAATGAACAAGGGGTAAAATCCTTCAAAATATATCAAAAATCTCAAGAATCCATTATTATATCTGCACGAATTTTATGCTTTTATTTGTCCTGTCCACTCTCTGCTGCCTTTTTTAATGTTGCATACAGGATATCGGTATCGATCGGCTTGGCAATATGACCGTTCATTCCGGCATTTAATGCCGCGCTGATATCCTCGGTAAACGCATTGGCTGTCATGGCATAGATCGGTATCGTCTTTGCCTGTGGATGTCCACCTGCACGGATCTCTCTCGCTGCCTCATAGCCATCCATTTCCGGCATCTGTACATCCATTAAGATTGCTGTATAAGTGCCCTCCTTAGATGCTTCAAACATCTCTACGGCACGCTTTCCATTTGGTGCATGATCCACCTTCATATGCACCAGATCAAGCAGCTCGGTTGCCACTTCCGCATTAAACTCTGTATCCTCTGCAAGCAATACCTTTCTTCCGGTAAAGTCATATGCCTCCTCTTCGGCAGTCTGATGGGCGCACTTTCCACCGGATAACTGCATCAGAAGATCAAATACGGTTGACTGGAATAACGGCTTTGTCAGGAACAGATCCGCACCTGCCGAAACGGCCTCTTCCTGTATCTCCTGTGTATCATAAGCAGATACAATGATGACTAAGGTATCCTTTGCAAAGCTTTCCCGGATCTTTCTTATCACATCCCCGCCGTTCATATCCGGCATCTTCCAGTCGACAAAGCAGATATCAAAGCTGCTGCCGGTCTCTTTTGCATGCGTCAGCTTTTCCATTGCTTCTGTTCCGTTCGCTGCTGTTGCATAAGGAACTCCGATCCGGCTTAAGATCACGGATATATATTCCCTGGAATCCGGTTCATCATCAACGATCAGTGCCCGTACCTGACGATACTTTTCATTCACGGATTCCTGCACCTGCCTGTCTAAGTCAAATGGCAGTGAAACCGTAAATGTCGTTCCGACATTTTTCTCGGATTCTACCGAGATCGAACCGGACATCATCTCGATCAGATTTTTGGCAATCGAGAGCCCAAGTCCGCTTCCACCATGCTTTTGTGCCGTAGCCGCATCCTCCTGTTCAAATGGTCGAAACAATCTTCCGAGCATCTCGTCTGTCATGCCCTCTCCGGTATCCTTTACGATAAAGTTATAGTATGCCTTGCCCTCCCGCACGGATAATTCCTGTGCCGTGATCGTAATCGTTCCACCGGCAGGGGTAAACTTAAAAGCATTCGATACCAGATTCAACAGCACCTGATTCACACGCAGGCCATCCCCTAAGAGATTCTCGTGATTGATCTCTGCCGTATTCATCTCAAAACGGATTCCCTTCTGCTTACACTGGGAATAGTAGATCGTTGAGATAGATGTAAGAAGCTCCCGCAGATTAAATACAGTGTAGCCGATCTTGATCTTATCACTCTCGATTGCAGACATATCAAGTACATCATTGATAATATTTAACAATACCTTGGATGATACCTGTATCTTCCCCAGATATTCATCGATCCGTTCCGGCTCTTTTTCATAATGGGTTGCGATCTCCGTAAGTCCGACGATCGCATTCATCGGGGTACGGATCTCATGGCTCATACGTGCTAAGAACTGGCTCTTCGCACGGTTCGCATTGTCAGCCTGTGCAACTGCTTCTGCAAGCTGTACATTTTTCTCCTGCATCCGTTTTAGGCTGAGCTGCTTTGCATGCCGCCAGCGCATCAAAAGACCTGCCAGTACCCCGATCATAAGAACAATCACAGACAATGTATACCGGAACTTATAAAGCATATCATTCCAGCTTAACCGATAACCATTTGCCACACTGTGGTTGACCGTATACTGGGAAACCTCCTCATCCGATAAAGTCACAATGCTCTTGTTGATGATATTCATGATCATCTGCATCTCATCCGATGCCGTTCCCACCATTGCCATATTTTCATTCATAAAAAAAGTCGGTAGTATTGTCAATCCCTCATTATGCGGATTCTGAAGCACCGGGCGTAACACATTGACATTCTGTGCAGTAAAATCTGCCTCTCCCTTCAATACCATCTTGACACATTCACTGGTGGTCGTTCCTTCCACAAGCTTAAATTGCGGATAGTTCTTCTGGATGTAACTCTGTAATGCCGCATAGCTTTTCGGCACAGCAAGCACATACGAAGCATCCTCTGCACCCAGATCATACTGCATGCCCTGTCTGCAGACCAGCGACACATCATCCGAATCAAAAACATCGGATACAATATAATCATCTGACTGAAACTGCGGATTCTCCGCAAGTACACCAGAAACAATGCAGGTTGGATGCTCCTTCAGATAGTCTAACGTGCGTTCTCCGGCTTTTAACATCTCATAGTTGAACTTAAGCCCCGTCGTCTTTGCGATCTGTTTCATAATATCAACGGTAATGCCATCCGGTTCTCCCTGCTCATTGATATACGAAAAAGGGGCACGATCTGCAATCAGTCCAATTGTAACCGGCTCCGCTGTACGGATATATTCTGCTTCTTCCCTGGTCAGCACAAGATCAGATGCTTCCATGCTTCCATAGTATTTCTTGTACAAATCTGACGAAAAAGTACTGTTATTCGCTGTGATCTGTGCGATCGCATCATCCATTGCATCTACCAGATCCTGATTCTCCTGTCCGGTCATAAAATAAAACGGATCTGATCCAAAACGGCAGATGATCTTGCAGTCATTCTGCAATGCAAGCGATCCCATAGCCACACCGTCAACTTTTTTGTTCTGCAAGGCCTGAAAACATTCCTGTGTTGTATCAAATGTCAGATAAGTACATGCAAAGCCCTTTTTCTTTGCATATTCTTCAAACTCATGGTTCTGATAGCTGTTTTTCAGCACAGCCACCTTTATCCCATTAAAGCTCTCAAAGTCATTAAAATAAAACCGGTCGTCATCCTTTCCCGCATACAATACATTTGCTTCCGAACCGACCGAATACTTGGAGAAAAGATAGTCTTTCTCCCGCTCCGGGGTCTTTTGTGCCTGACAAAGACAGTCGATCTTACCGTCCTGTAAGTTCTTAAGCTGATTATCCCATGTGTCATAGATATACTCATACTGCCATCCGGTATAACCTGCGACCGCATTCAGGTAATCCACACCATACCCGGTGCAGCTTCCACCCTCTCCCCGACTGATAAATCCGCCGTAATCAATATATCCGACACGGATCGTCCGGGATATCCTTGTCGTTCTGGCATCTGCCGTAAGCGGCCAGAATGCCGTTGCCAAAAATACCATGCAAATCAGTGCACACAATACACGTTTTCCTATGCTTTTTTTCTCTTTTGTATTCATGCGTATTGTCTTCTCCTGTATCTGACCGGTTAAGCCTGTTTCCAGAAATCTACCGGTTCATATTCCTGTAAGCTTGCCAAAAATCCCATCTGCTGTAACCGCTTTAAGATCACTTCTAATACTTCTTCACTCTCAGCCGCAATGGTATGATAATGATAGCCGCTTGTTACATTTTTTAAAAGTGAAGACATTCCGGAGCGGATATTCTGCATATAGTTCTCTACGTCCATCCGTGAACGGATATTTAACTCTGCCCGGACAACCCCGTATACTTTATGGTAGACGAATACATCCCGCACCTGTCCGCCAAGGTCTACGATCGCATTCAGTTCCTTTTGTACATCCTCATCGGAATGACGCACTTTAAATACACGTTCACAAACCCGGTCCTTTACACAATATCCACGATTTGTCGAGAGAATCTCTACCCCATTTGCACGAAGCAGGGCAATATCCTGAACCACAACCTGACGGCTGACACCGGTTTCTTTTGCAAGCTTCCCACCGGAGATCGGCTCTGCACTGTCCGTCAACATCTGGAGGATTCTCTCCCGTCGTTCTTTTCCTTCCATCCTATAACACCCTTTTCCTATACTGCATGCAGATTTTTTAATGAAATATCAAGAATTGGTGAAGAATGTGTCAATGCTCCACTTGATATATAGTCTACACCAAGATCCGTCAGACGCGCAATATTTTCGCGTGTTACATTTCCGGATACCTCAACCTCTGCTCTTTTTGCAATAATCGCAAGTGCCTCTTTCATCTGTTCATGTGACATGTTATCTAACATGATAATATCCGCACCCGCTTCTACCGCCTCACGTACCATATCAAGGTTCTCTACCTCAATCTCAATCTTCCGGACAAACGGTGCATAGGCTTTTGCACGCTCGATTGCCTGCTTCACCCCTCCTGCTGCACCGATATGGTTATCCTTTAACAGTACCCCATCGGACAGATTGTATCTGTGATTACAGCCACCTCCGACACGGACTGCATATTTTTCAAAAATACGGTTATTCGGTGTGGTCTTACGTGTATCAAGCAGCTTCGTATCCGTTCCTTCTAACAGCTTTGCCACATTATGTGTATAGCTGGCAATTCCACTCATTCTCTGTAAGTAATTTAATGCAACACGCTCACCGGATAACAGCGTACGGATATCTCCGTGTACTTTTGCCATCAGCTGTCCCGCCTTCACTTCATCTCCGTCTGCCACAAAGCACTCGGTCGTTGTTTCAGGGTCAAGTAACTCGAATACACGGGCAAATATCTGAAGTCCACAGATAATGCCATCCTCCTTACAGATCAGATCTACCTCTCCCTGACATGGATGCGGCATCACACTGTTGGTGGAAACATCTTCACTGGTAATATCTTCTCTAAGTGCGCTTAAGATCAATGGATCTGCGTTTAATTTTAATGTAACCTGATCGTACATATGAATCCTCTTTTCTCTATTTTTATAATCTGTAAAAACTGTTATCTTAATCTACATTCCTACGCTGTCTGTATGCAGTGTGAAAATCTTAATTTTCACACGATCCTCCTAAGGCTGCTGCCCAACTAAAAGCTCAGCCTGCTTTACGCTTACTGTCTGCTTCGTCTGCCTGCCGGATTGCCTCCTGCACAAGTCTGCGGTTTTCTTCTTCAAAAGCTGTCATATCCTCATACCGGACAAGTGATGCATTGCTGACAACATCTGCCCGTCTGCCTGCGTTTTTCTCCGGCTTCTTTGCCTGCATATCCACTGCCGCACGCTTTGCAAAAACAAGACTCTCTAACAGGGAATTACTTGCGAGACGGTTTCTTCCATGCACGCCATTGCAGGCTGTCTCTCCGACTGCATACAGATGTTCCATGGAAGTATGGCTGACGTGATCCACACGGATACCACCCATAAAGTAATGCTGTGCCGGAACAACCGGGATGCACTCTTTTGTAACATCATACCCCATTTTCTGACAATGCGCTACGATATTTGGAAAATGTGTGCGTAACTCGTGCTCCGGGATCGTCCGAAGATCCTCCCAGACATGCATTGTGCCATCTTTTTTCATCTGCTCATGGATCTTCTCTGTCAAAAGATCTCTCGGCAGAAGCTCATCGACAAAACGATTCCCGTTCTTATCATAGAGCTTTGCCCCCTCTCCACGCACAGACTCCGAGATCAGGAAACTGCGATCCTCTTCCTTTTCCGAATAGAAGGTCGTCGGATGTACCTGTACATAATTGATGTCCTTTAATTCTACACCATGACGGATCGCAAGCGCAAGCGCATCCCCGGTCAGATGGCGGAAATTCGTCGAGTGCCGGTAGAGTCCTCCGATCCCGCCACAGGCAAGTACCGTCTGCTTTGCATATACTTTTTCCAGACTGCCGTCCTCCATACGGAGCACTGCACCATAACAGTCATTTTCCTGACAGATCAGATCGACCAATCTGGTATATGGATAAAGTGTGATATTCTTCCTTTTTTTTGCCTCTGCCAACAGCTTGCTTGTAATCTCTTTTCCGGTAATATCTTTGTGAAACAGGATTCTTTTTGCGGAATGTGCACCTTCTCTGGTAAAAAGAAGCTCTCCATTCTCATCCCGTTCAAACTCAACACCATATCCGATCAGATCCTTTACGACATCTACGGAGGACCGGATCATAATCTCTACGGACTTCTTATCATTCTCATAATGTCCTGCACGCATGGTATCCTCAAAGTAGCTGTCATAGTCATCCTCACTCTTTAACATACACATACCACCCTGTGCAAGAAAAGAGTCATTGCTTTCTAAATCGGACTTTGTAATTACCATGATCTGTTTTTCCTGTGGAAGCTGTAATGCACAGTACAGTCCGGAACATCCGCTTCCCACGATTAAGATATCTGTTTTCATATGATTCCTCGATTCTTTTTCTTACGACCTATTTTGCAAGTGCGAGCATCTGTTCTAACGGATGCAGTGCCCGTGCCCCTGTTTCTTCACTGACAAAAACTTCGTTGCTCTCGTTTTGTAATACCTCTGACACCTTATCTAATGTGACAAGCTTCATATCCGCACAGACCTGCTGTTCCATAACCGGGTAGAAGGTCTTGTCCGGATTCTGCTTTTTCAATTCATAAAAGACACCGGTCTCTGTTCCGATCAGGAATTCCTTTGCATCACTTTTCGATGCTGCTTCGATAATACCGGAGGTGCTTCCGATATAATCTGCCTCTTCTAATACCTCTGCCGTACATTCCGGGTGTACGAGAAACAGTGCGCCCGGATGCTTTTTCTTCGCAGCGAGTACATCCGCCTTTGTCATCGCATTATGAACCGGACAATAGCCCGGATTTAAAATCACATGTTTTTCCGGTACCTGCTCTGCCACATAACGTCCGAGGTTGCCGTCCGGGATAAAAAAGATATTCTGATTCGGAAGATTCTTCACGATCTTTACCGCATTCGACGATGTCACACAGACATCGGAACAGCTCTTTAACTCTGCGGTTGAGTTGATATAGCAGACAACTGCCAGATCTTCGTAGGTTTCCCGCATCTTCTTTACCGCTTCAACCTCTGCCATATGTGCCATGGCACAGTCCGCAGACAGATCCGGCATCAGCACTTTCTTCGCCGGATTTAAGATCTTCGCACTCTCTCCCATAAAGGAAACACCGCAAAATACTAAAATCTCAGCATCCGTTTTTGCCGCGACCTGACTAAGATAATAGGAGTCTCCTATATAATCTGCGACTTGTTGTACTTCCCTTGGCACATAGTAATGCGCCAGGATCACAGCATGTTTTTCTTTTTTTAACTGCTGTATCTCTTCTGTTACTGTCATAAAATAACCATACCTTTCTCTCGGTCTGTAGCAGACCTGACTTTCGACTTATGCGCGCTATTATAACACGTTTCTTTACAGGTGACAAGACACATGTTTTTACAGTTGTAAATTCTTTGTAAAATGTATTCTTTCTCACCAGAAAGGTTTACATCCGATTTTTAAAATGATAAAATAAGGTGATTTAAACAAAGACAAAGGAGGCGAAGTATATGGACAGTTGTGATATTCCTAGTCGAAGTACCTGCAACGATGGATCAGACTTAGACATTATTTCAAGTGCCCGTATTCTGACCTTTTAATATCCGATAAGCTTTTCCATCGTTTCGAAGTGTCACAACCGCATGCGTTTGTGCAGTCCTTGGCTACGATGGATTTTTTATGCCCTTTTTAGGGAGAATGGAGGCTTATTGTGGAAAAAGAAGTTTTAAAAGAACCAATGTTTGTTGCAGAGATTGTTGCAATTATCCGGAGCGGGCTTGACAAAGACCAGCTCTTAGAAAAGTTAAATGATTATCATGAAAATGATATTGCACAAAGCTTTGCATACTTAACAAAGGATGAGCGTATCGCACTCTACAACAATCTGGGGGCAGAATGGTTTTCTGAGATTATGTCCTATATCGAAGAACCGGATCAGTATACCAAAGAGCTTGGCATCGACAAGTTAGCTGCTGTCATCAACGAAATGGATTCCGATGACGCGGTCGACCTGTTCGAGGATCTCGATGAAAATGTCAAAAATCAGTTACGTCCGATCCTGGATGAAGATGTCAAGGCAGACATCCGGCTGATCAGTTCCTATGACGATGATGAGATCGGCAGCCTGATCACAACGAATTATATCCAGATCTCGAAGGATCTTACGATCCGTCAGGCAATGCACGAGCTGGTAAAGCAGGCTGGAGATAATGACAATATCTCTACTCTTTATGTCGTGGACAAGGATGAAACCTTCTGCGGTGCGATTGATCTGAAGGATCTGATCATTGCAAGAGAGCATGATGAGCTTGACGATCTTATCAGTTATTCCTATCCGTACCTGATCGACCATGAGAGCATCTCAGACAGCATCGAAAAGATCAAGGATTATGCCGAAGATTCTCTTCCGGTTGTCAATGAAGAGAAGAAGCTGATCGGTATCTTAACCGCACAGGACGTCATCGAGGCCGTCGATGATGAGATGGGTGATGATTATGCGAAGTTAGCCGGTCTGACCGCAGAGGAAGACTTAAAGGAGACGATCGGGGAAAGCATGAAGAAGCGTCTGCCATGGCTGATCGTGCTCTTATTCCTCGGCATGGCGGTATCCACCGTGGTCGGTGCCTTTGAAGGAGTTGTCGCCGTATTACCGATCGTGATCTGCTTCCAGTCCCTGATCCTTGATATGGCGGGAAATGTAGGAACGCAGTCCTTAGCGGTAACCATCCGTGTCCTGATGGACGAGAGCTTAAGCGGCAAGGACAAATTTGCACTTGTGACAAAGGAAATGAAGGTAGGCTTCAGCAACGGATTTCTGCTGGGTATTTTATCCCTGCTGTTCCTTGGCTTATACATTGCGTTCTTTAAGGGGTATAACATCACACATGCCTTTCTGATCTCAGGATGCGTCGGTATCTCCCTTCTGGTTGCCATGATCATATCCAGTCTGGTGGGCACGCTGGTTCCATTATTCTTCCACCGGATTAAGGTAGACCCGGCAGTTGCTTCCGGTCCACTGATCACAACCGTTAACGATCTGGTTGCAGTCGTTACCTATTATGGTTTATCCTGGATTCTTCTGATCCAGTGCATGCATCTGGCTTAACATATGATAGAGGTGAATTTAATATTGGAAATTGTAAGTAATATACTGCCGATCTTCGTGATGATCGCAATCGGCATGATCTGTAAAAAAGCGAACTTATTATCCAGAAACGGAACAAAGGAAATCAAGCGTCTGATCACAACGATCGTCCTGCCGGTGGCTGTTTTTCATGCAATGGCAACCGCAGATTATAACGCACATACAAGTGTACTTGTAATCGGTATTTTCGTTGTATTACTGATAAGCTTCGGAATCGGATTCCTGCTTCGTCCGCTCCTGCCAGGACAGTACCGCAGATACCTGCCTTTTATCACTGCCGTCTATGAAGGCGGTATGATGGCATATCCGCTCTACACGAATCTGTTCGGCGCAGACAAGCTGTCAAACATTGCGATTTTCGATATTGCCAATATGATTTTTGGATTCAGCGTCTTTATGACGATGCTGCAGTCTACGGATTCCGGAAAAGAAATCAAGCCTTCCCTGATCGTAAGGGATGCCTTAAAGAGCCCGGTATTTCTCGCCATGGCTCTTGGCATCATCTGTGGAATCTCCGGAATCATTCCTTTTATTCTTCGTTCCGATGTGGGGATTGTTTATACTTCCCTCAAAGATATGATCACCTCTATGCTGAATGCACTGATTCTGATCATCGTAGGATATGACTTTGAATTTGACCCTAAGAGAGTTGTAATCAGCTTACGCGCAATCCTCTTACGTGTCCTCACGCAGGGCTTATTGTTCCTGCCGCTGATCTTCTTAATCCGGCATCTGTATCCGGGAAATACACTGATGATGGCAGCCCTGCTCATCTATATGTCTGCACCGCCAAGCTTCAGCACACAGTCTTATATCGAATCCGAGGAACCGGGAAAATTCATTGCAACGACCAACTCACTCTATACGGTTGTGTCACTGGCGGTATATGTCGTTGCAGCGGTGATGTTCTAAAGGTATTTATAAATATGATATATAATAATTACAATTTCTCCGTTCTTCGAACTTTCGAAATTGCAGTAAGCATTCGCTGAATGCAAATAAATTTGCATTCTTCTCACTTACGCTCATTATATCATGTGCGTTCTAGCGGAATACCTCGCGGATACTGTCATAATGCAGGAAAATCCCCTGCTTTGCAAATGTCTCGATCTCTGCCGGTGTCGCGAGCATATATCCGTCTGTCTCTGCCTCCTGAAGCTTTAAGTCTGCTTCGTCGAAGTCGAGTTCGAAACGGTATACATCTACAAAGTAGTTATCGCCTTCTCCTGGATTCTCACGCTTATAGGTAAGTACCGGTTCCCCATCACAGCCGGATACGTCTAATCCGGTCTCTTCGAGCACTTCACGGTTGACTGCTTCGCGGGATTTTTCTCCTGCCATTGCAGCACCACCGGATACTTCCCACCAGCCCGGTGCCCATGCTTTTGTCATCACACGCTTCGTGATCAGGTATCTGCCATCGCTTCTTGCGATCACGCCTAACACGGTCAGATGGTATTCGCCATCCTTCAGACACCAGTCGTTGCGCTTCATCGTACGTCCGGTACGCTTTTTATCCTTATCATAAATATCCCAAAGTTCCATATAATAACCATACCTTTCTCTTTTCCTGCAAACGGTAATCTACAGGCTCAATATTTATAAAATGACTTCCGAATATGCTGTTTCACTCGTTATTCATCTGTCTATCGGTTTTTATTATATATGGATTCTTTTTCCCGTGCAAGCGCAAACAACCCGGCAACTGCTTTATTCAAAGGCAGCCACTTACTTTTCCCGGCAGTTTTCTCCTGATCTATTTTTCTTCCGAAGTCTTTTTTCTGCGGAAAATACAGCGGAAGATCAGACGTACGAATGGTCCGCAGTAAAAGAGCTGATAGAGCAATGCCATCGGGAAATTCATTCCCCATGTCTGTACCCATGTTCCAAACGACTTTGTATCCTTGAACAGAAGTGTTGCGATCAGACTCATGACCGGACACATGATACAACAGATACAGATGGAGATCGCATAGGTAATAAACTGTGGTCTGTCATCCGGGCGCATCACGGTAAAAGCAAGCTTTCCGGCAATTCTTCCGACTACAAAAAGCTCTAATACAAAAGCGATCGGTGCCATGATCGGCAGTTCGTGAAGTGCGGCAAGGAAAGTCTCTCCCGAAACACCGCCCATGTTCAGTGCGACATTGTAGACGATCATTCCGTACACCATGATGGTTGCCATAATGGCAGTGAATACAACATTTTCTAACTTCGTTTTTGGCATAAAAAATCCTCCTGATATGATTCTCGTATGTGTTGTTCGTTATCATCCAGAAGGAGTGTGCGTTTCCAATTTTAACCAATATTTATTTTTGCCGGGTTATTCTATCATATTCTGTATTAAAATGTAAGCCTTTTTCTCATAATTTTTATATAGGATCAGAAGATCAAAAGATGCTTTAAAAAATATAAGTTCTACTTTGTTGGATTTCCAACAGACCATGTGGTATGCTTTTCCTATAATTAGCGTATGCTAAGCAACAGATCGTACACAAGGAGGACAGGCTTCTATGAATGGCACTTTTCGAATTGAACAATTACGTCCGATAAAGGATGGGATGACCATCTCAAGAGATGCACGCTTAGGTTCATCCAACCGCGTAACCTATTTTTCCCTTGGAAAAGATACTTCGATCAGTCAGGAATGTTATGACACAACGGCTGTCTATCTTGGTGCAAAGGGAACTGCAGCCTTTCTGATCGGTGAGGATGCAAAAAAACAGTCTCTTACCGAAGGCGATCTGCTCGTCGTTTCCGGCGGTACACTCTGTGGCGTAGAAGCCAATGACGGAACCGTCTATACCGAAATTATTACAAAAAAGGAGAATCATATGAACAGTATTATCAAATCTGGCGAAGTAATGAAGTTAAAGGATCTTATCTCTTATGAGGAAGGCAGCATCAGCAACCTCGACGTTGTAAGCAATGACACCATGAAGTTCGTATTAATGGCTTTTGATGAGGGAACCGGTCTGACACCGCACCGTGCACCGGGCAATGCGATCATCTTTGCATTAGAAGGAAGTGCTACGATCGGATATGAAGGATCTGATTACACACTTTCCGAAGGTGAGAACTTCCGTTTTGACAAGAACGGTCTGCACAGCGTAACTGCAAACGGCCGCTTTAAAATGGGATTATTATTAGTCCTTGAATAAAAGAACCTGAACAAAAAACTGCCAGAAACATGGATGTGTTCCTGGCAGTTTTCATATAATTGAAAACTTCTTTAGTCCTTGTGATGTGTTACCTTCAGATTACGGATCAGTCCGTTCAAGTTCTCTGCTTCACTGCTCATCTGCTGGCTTGCAGCCGCACATTCCTGTGAAGATGCAGAATTCGACTGAACAACCTGATTGATCTGCTCTACACCATTATTGATCTGATAGATTGCATCTGTCTGGGTATGAAGCGTCTCTGCAATGTTGTTCACTTCTTCTGTAATCACCTTCGAGCTGTCTGCTACTTCTTCAAGCTGGGCTGCTGTTCTTCCGGCAATCACCATACCTTTTTCGACTGCCTGAACAGAAGAATCGATCAGTGCTGCGGATTCCTTCGCTGCATTTGCACTCTGTTCTGCAAGTACGGTTACCTGGTCTGCTACGACTGCAAATCCCTTTCCTGCCTCACCTGCCCTTGCTGCCTCGATGGATGCATTTAATGCAAGCAGATTGGTCTGGGATGCGATCTCATTAATCGTTGCAATAATCTTACCGATCTCCTGGGATGCCTCGTTGATCTCATTCATGGAATTCACCATCTCATGCATCTGACCGTTGCTCTCTAAGATCTCACTTCCGAGTCCGTCTACCTTACTGCTGATCTCTTTTGCATGTTCCGCATTCTTAGCAACCTGATCTGCCACGTCAGCCAGTGTTGCCGTCAACTCTTCTACGACTGCCGCCTGATCTGTTGCACCCTGTGCAAGATCATTCGAGCTTGCTGCTACCTGCTCTGCACCATTTGATACTTCGTTAGCGGCTCTCTGGATACCCTTAACGGTATGTGCCATACTGTCTTCAAAGGTCATAAAGGAATCTAAGATGCCAACAAAGTCACCCTTCCACTGTACTTTCGGCTGTGCATCAAAATTACCCTCGGAAAATTCACGCATGGAATGGTCAATATCATCTACATAAGATCCTAAAATACGGATAGACTTACGAAGGTCGTGTGCAAGCTTACCGATCTCATCGGATGAATGGTAATCTAATGCGCTGTGCAGGTTACCATTTGTCAGTTCTCCAGCCACTACTTCAATCTCATGCAGTGGGGATAAGATCGATTCGATCACAATATTTCCTGTCTTCTGAGCAATGATCCATGCCAGTGCAATAAATGCTATGATTACAACTACACCAATAAGCGTTAAGATCAGTGTAATCACTATGGTCTGGTTTTCAAATACATTTCCCCCTGCTGTCTTTTTAATATAGCTGAATATACTTACGAACAATATAATGATTACAGCAAGTGAAAGTACACCGGACGCCACCATCATCTTGATCACTCTCTGGTATCCGAACTTCAGTCTTTTTTTAAGTGACATGTCTGCTATCTTGTTACTCATCTTCTCTTCTGCCATCTCTTCTCGTCCTTTCTCATTCGACTCTCACCTTATAATAGCATCCGTCACTTTTTCAATGCAAGGTTTTTTTTCTCCTCTTTTCACCTGTTTTCTCAATTTTCCGATGTGTTATCCACAGACGCTGCCTCCGGCACTTCCGGAAGATCTCCCTGTGCCTCGGTATTATCCGCTACGCCCTCCGGATCATAAGTTCCGCCTTCCTCATCATCCCAGAGGGAATCATACTCCTTGATCCGCTTTTTCATTGCTGCCATCATGGTCTGCGCCTGCTTGGCACTCGCATACAGATCCTTGTCATACTCCATAACCTTCTTCTCATCACTGTATGGGACTTTATCACCGGCACACATTCTGGCTACGGTCGTCATGATCTTTCCCATGGTCGCAGCTATTCCTGTCTCCGGATCTGCCATTGCCTTGGCACTCTCTGCATTTGCAGCATTGCACCACTGCGTGGTCAGACCATCTAAAATCTTCTGGTTATCATCAAAGTTCTTTTTCGTTGCATCGATGGAAAGCTGCAGGGAGGCTGCTTCATCCGACCAGGACTTGTCTCCGGTCGCTTTGAACTTCTCCTTGGCTTCATCCCGCTTCTGCACCAGACTCTTAGTCTGATCTATCAGACGCTGCCTGTAGCCCCGGTAGATCGGCATTGCTTCTTTTAACTTCATAGGCTACCCCCGGAAATCTATGTGCTGTCCTACCTGACGCTCTCCCTCTGTCTGCATGGTATCACTCTTATATTCAAAGGTATAATCACTGAGTTTTTTCACCAGTTCCTCGATGGAGTCTGCTGTGATCGTGATCGTATCTTCATCTTCCTCTATATCGGCTGTATCCTTTTTGCCGTGCAGCTTCTCTTCTTTTTCCTTCTTGGCTGCTTTTTTCTCTTCTGCCTTTTTGGCTTCCTTCTTCTCGGCTGCCTTCTTCGCAATCCGTGCCTTCTGATCGGCAGAGGACTTCTTTAATACTGCAAAAAATGATGCTGTTCCTCCGTCATTGACCTTCATGCCGTATCCCTTGACATTTCCACTTGCCCCGGAGGCTTCGATCTGTGACTTTAACTGTGACAGTCCGGATGCCGCATTGCGGATAATTCCCTCATACTGCTTTCGGTAATTCTCATCGGCTGCCATCCGCTCGATCTTCTCTTCATCGATCAGCACAACCATCTTGTTTGCATTCGCATATGCACCTGCGTTTGCCTGTGCGTTCGCCTTCTGATCCTTGCTGACAAGAATAAAATCCATAGCGGAATATTTTTTCTTCAGCTTCTCATAATACTTTGCTGCCTCATCGGATAACTTCGCATCTCCGATCGTCTTGCCGTAATTGCCGGACTTTGCAGGCTTTGCGGTATCATTTACATGCATTTGATCCGACTCCCTGTCCGTCTTTTTACTGTCTGTTTTGCGGTTACTGGTGTAGGCTGTCTCATAGACCCCTGCATTTGTGATACTGTTATCAACTTTCATTTTGGACTCCTTTCCATATTGCGTGTTGTAACTCCATTTACATTGCTCTTAATTTTTATATCGGCATACCGCGCTGGTATGTTAACCAGTACCACTTTTCCTATTTATTGTACCTCATCCGCACCCATATAGATGACATTGTGCTGTGGATGAATCCCGCTCTTTTCAAAAAGCTCCCGGATATTCACAAATGTGAATCCTTGTTTTTTTAATGCAGGAATCATCTCTCTGACTGCTTCCACCGTCTGGATGTTATCCGCACTGTCATGCATCAGAATAATATATCCCGGCTTTGCCGCCTCAAGTACACGCCGTACACGCTCTTTTGCCGTAACGGATTCCTCCCAGTCTTCGCAGCCATACCCACAGATAAAGGTAAGGTCGATCCGGTCATACATCTTCTGATCGTAATCGATATACGGCGGACGGAAAAACTGCGGTGCTTCCCCTGTGATCTTTCTGATCTTGTCCGATGTGTCTGTGATCTCATCCACGATCTCTTCCTCACTCATCTGCGTCATATAGGAATGGGTCCGTGAATGATTCTCGATCGAGCATCCCATGCTGTGTGCGCGCCGGATCAGGTCAGCGGTCTCATCCGTGATCTGCTGTCCGATCAGAAAAAAGCTTGCCACAACCTGATTCTCCTCTAATACATCTAAAATCTGCTCTGTTGTCCCGGCTGATGGTCCATCATCAAATGTCAGGGCAACCAGTTTCTGCTTATCCATTTCCGTTTCTCCTTCTATCTATGATCTGTTTTCCACTGATTCTATAATACGTTCCGGGAGGGATATTTGTCTATCGGACGGCTCAATTTTTGGAAAACAAACGACAATAAAGACTATTCCTGAATCGTCAATATGTGTCGTCCTCCCTGCTGCGGTTAAGATTGGGCGAATGCCCTTACACCTTTATATTGTCATGCCAGATTCTGGTCAATATACTCCAGATATGCCTTCCGGTTCACTTCTTCCTCATGTGTCAGATACCATTCTGCCGCTTCCTGCAGGCCTTCACGCAATGAGATCGTTTCCGGATAAATGCACTGTTGCTTTTTTACATCTAAATAATACTCATAACGATAGAAGCTGAAATAATTCCGCTGTTCTATCTTTGGTGACACATGAATAAATTCCGGCTGCCTGTCCAGACACGCATAGCACAGGGTGACCCAGTCTTTTATCGATACCGATGAGACGTTTCCGACATTTAAAATATGCTCCTTCGGCTTTGTAGTTATGAGCACTTCCATGAATCTGCATAAATCCCTTACATGGAAAAACTGCAGATTCATAGAGCCATCACCCGGCAGATAAAATGGTCTGTCAGCTCTTGCACAATCAAATACAAAGGCTTCCCGGTACACATTATTCATCGGTCCATACAGATATGGTGGTCTTAAGATATAAGCATCCGGTACGCGTGCGAGCAAGGCATCTTCCGCTGAGATCTTGTCTATTCCGTATTGTCCCCAGTACTTATTCTCTGCTCTTTTCGATTCCTCCACAAACGGCTGCACGCCATCCTCCGGGTATACAGCACTCGAACTGATCATAATATACTGTCCAAAAGAACCGAGTGCATTGCACAGATCTGTGATGTCTGCTGCATCATAAGCCGTAATATCAGCTACTACATCAAAATGCAGGTCCTTTAGCTGTGATCCTAGCTTATGCCGGTCTGCTTCGATCAGCTTCACACCTGCTGCCTGTGGCTTCGTGTTGCGGTTTAAGACATATACCTCATATGCATGCGATACGAAATATTCTGCTGCAAACCTGCTGACGAATGTCGTTCCGCCTGTGATCAGTATTTTTTTCATAGATTGCTCCTTTCCCCACAATAAAATAACTGTTTCCGGCTCTTTGGTTTATCCGGGATACTCATCTGAATCTTTCAGTTCCTCCTAATTATTTTTATATTTTATCAATATTCATGAACGCCCATTGCCTTTACGATTTCTATGCTATTTAAAATCGTTTCCACTTCTTTCTCCGTAAAGTCCCCATACAGATTGATATGCAATGCCGCGTGCTTTGTCATCACCTCGGCATTCACCATTTTTCCGCCGTCTGTTCCGGATCTCTTTGTCAGGAATACTTCCGCCCCGTCCTTCGTATCGTAATATCCGGTTGTCGTACTGTTCTCATACAAGTCGCACGGATCGGAATTCTGATTCTCATAATCCTCGCTGTATTCTATTCCGACAATTCTTCCGTTACTGTCCGTATACCCCGAGAAAAATCTTCTTTGCAGGCAGTCTGTTTTACTGCTGTCGGCATAGGTAAAATCACACCCATACTCCCCTGTTACCGTCGGGAAATGTTTCTCTATATAACTCAGATCAAATGCAATATGATAATCTGCAAACATATCCGAAAGTTTCTCATATTCATAGGCTTCGTAATATGTTCCATCTTCCTTTGCAGAAATGCGCCGTATCCAGACATCCTTCGTACTGCCCTTTTTGACCGTATAACGATCCGGATCAGACAGCAGGATGTCTACAAATGACCTTGGTCTGCTGTTTTTAAATACTGCTTCATTGAATGTTCCACTCTGATAACTGAGATTTTCCCACTTTTTGATCGATCCATCCTGCATCATCTGCCTAAGGTGATTGTCTGATGTAATGTGAAGCTGTCTGATGATGCCCGATGCATAAACACCGACACCACTGATCGCAAAAACACCAACTATTGCTGCTGCCGCTATATTCCATTTTATGCTTTTCGTCTTTTTCATCCTGCCACTCTCCTTCATTTTTCGAAGGGTTCTTTGATTTAAAATATCGTGTGGCTTCCTTTTTTCCTGATACACTTCACGCATCATATCGTCTAAATTATACTTCATAGCCTTTGCCCTCCAATTCTGATCTTATCCTTGCCCTTGCCTTTGCCAGACGGCTCAGCACAGTCCCTCTTGGAATATGCAGTATTTCTGCAATTTCACTTGCAGTATAATCCTGTGTGTAATGGAGTAAGATGACCACCTTCTGTTTTTCCGGAAGCAGGTCTACCACCTCCATCAATAACATTTTTAACTCCTTTGTAAGATAATCCTCCAAAAGATTTGAAACAGCCTTTGTTCCATACTCCACTTCTTCATAGCTGACCTGCGGCAGTATCTCCCTCCTGCGTCCGTTTTTACGCAACTGATTCTTCCATAGATTTGCTGCTATTCCCATCAGGTAACTTTTTACATTGCCACTACGATCCAGCCTGTGGCTTAGCTGAACCGCTTTTACAAAGGTGTCCTGATAGAGATCTTCCGTTTCTTCACGTTTCCCGGTCAGATGAAAGCAAAACCGGTATACATCATCACCATATAATGTGACCCATTCTTCCATTTCTTCTGATGACATCTGTTTTCCCTCCATCCTGCTGTTTTCTCTACCTTCACTAACATATTGTAGTAAAAACCTTCCCTGATTCATTTTTTGATAAAAAACAGCTATCTAAAATGCTTTTATACAATAGCATACTATTTCCTGTTAGGATTCGGGTGTCAAAAGGTGCTTTGTAAAAATCAAAAGGGCAAACTTACGATGAATCCCACATCCGTTGCGGACTCTCCCGGACCGAGCTTTCCATTATAATCCTTCGAATGTATCGTAAGCCTTTTTCCATCTGTCTGTGTCTCTTCCTGAGTCTCATCTTTTCCGGTCATATCCCGACTCTGACTTTACTCTGTGGTCTGGCTGTCTGCCGATTTCTGCTGGTCTTCTGCACTTCCTTCCGGTGATATTCCGGTCGCACCGCCCTTTTTACGCAGCATATCATAGATCCATTTCCCACTCTCACTCAGATCTTCCTGCGTAAAACCGGACGTCTTCTGACATGAAGATGTAATCAGGGCAGAGGTCTCATTCTTATTGCACAGGCTCCAGACTGCATAGCTGATTCCATACTGATCCATGGTATCGATCCAGTTCTTAGCCTGTGTCAGATCATTGCCTCCGGTTCCGCTTGCATCACATAAGCCAAACTCACTGACAAATACCGGTGTTCCCACTAACACAACCGCATCCGGTACATTTTTACGGATCACAGGGATGACTGCCTTTGCATACTTCACGCCATCCTCTACCAGCTTCTTCTGCTTTTCCTGATCTCCATCCGTACAATAACCGCCGCTTTCATCTACAAGCTGTGTTCCATTTACGGATAATGCGCCGTTTGTTCACACTGCTCCCCATTTCTATACAAAACATAGCACGATCATCTTATCTGATTCACTGTTTTTTACTTCTCCTCTTCCGGATACTGGAAGCCCCACGCCGCACGGAAGTCTGTCATCATATCCATAACATCCTTCGTATAATCCAGATGCATCACTTCCGCGTCCCCGGCTATTGCACGTTCCATATCTGCAAGCTCATAGGCAAGTGCATCAGCGTTCTCTCCCTCGCGGATCACTTCGGTTTCCCCGGAATCGGTGTATGTGATCACGGCTTCCCAGGCTCTTGGATACTCCATGATCTCAATGTAGCCCTTTTCACAGGAGATCATTCCACGTTTTGGCTGCTTCGAATGCAGGGAAAGCATAACAGAAGCCATCTGTCCCTCTCCATTCATCAGCAGCAAGCCTGCCTGCTCATCGACTCCGGTCGGAGCAGGTTTTACCTGAGACAATAACTGATACGGCTTTTCATCCATAAACCAGCGGATAAACGAGAGTGCATAGACACCGATATCAAGCATCGCACCGCCTGCCAGATTGCGATTGAAGAATCGGTTCTTCATGTCATACTCCTTGAAGCTTCCAAAATTCATTGTGATCAGATTGACTTTTCCAAGCTTTCCCAAATCTAAGATTTCCCTTAACTTCTTATAAACCGGCATATGATAAATGGTCATTGCTTCTCCGATCACAACACCCTTTTCATCTGCTAATGCAGTCGCCTCATCTAATTCCGAACTATTTAATGTAATTGACTTTTCAACAAGAATGTGTTTTCCGTTTGCGATCGCCTTTTTCATAAACTCAATGTGTGTATTATGCGGTGTTGTAATATAGATCACATCAACCTCCGGATCGGTAAACACATCATTCATCTCATCGTATACTTTTCCGATATGATACTTTTTGGCAAAGTCGACTGCCTTCTGATGTGTCCGGTTTGCAACGGCATAAATATTTTTTCCGTTTTTCTGAAGTGCCTGTGCCATTTCGTTCGCGATTACACCGGTTCCTAATACTGCCCATTTCATCTCCTGCATTCTTCTTTCCTCCTGCTTCCGTCAATTTTCATCCATCTTATGATGTCTAATATCCTTTTACCTTAATCTTAGAAGATAGACTCTTCGCTTTCAAGAGTCTTTTGCAGGATAAAATTTTTTCTTGATACCATTGTCCATATGTTCACAGTTGAGCACACAAAAAGGCTTTCCGAGAAATCTCGGAAAGCCTTGATTTTACTGAATAATATTGAATTACTCGATAACTGTAGCAACACGGCCTGAACCTACTGTACGTCCACCCTCACGGATAGCGAATGTAAGACCCTGCTCCATAGCT
>ERZ1034873.296-NODE-296-length-29357-cov-5.199884_pt1 | contig 29357 bp, 19 predicted proteins | sample MGYA00520689_ERZ1034873 | MGnify/ENA primary metagenome ERZ1034873 (study PRJEB33766, sample SAMN09781722) | gut metagenome | biome: gut microbiome | host: Homo sapiens | place: Madagascar | study: EMG produced TPA metagenomics assembly of the PRJNA485056 data set...
GCCATTTCGCGAACTGCATCTTCCACTGCACGATCAAATGAAAATGTACCGGTTGGCTTACTTTATTTGAAAAAACAGATAATGAAGATAGCAGAAATGAATTCAAATTATTTGCTATGCAGCACGACACTAAAAAAGCACCGTAAATACGGTGCTTTTTGGCTGGACTAGACGGGAGTCGAACCCGTGTCCAAAAACCAATCCCCTGTCCTTCTACGAGTGTAGTTCATGCTTTGACATTCCCTCCACACTTCCATCATGAACACCGTAAGTGCTTTAGTAGCTTCATAATACGTCTATATACGCAAAGCTTTGTATATACCGTTTCCTACATGTTTGATGCCTGGATTCTGTGGTGTAGGTGCCTCAGAGCAGACAACGCCGCCTAGGCAGCGTAAGCTAATTTATTATTGTTAGCGTTTAATTTTAATTGTGGAATTTGACGCATCCCGTGCGACTCGCTTCTCCAGCTTCATAATCCCTGTCGAAACCATTACTAGCCCTTATTCATTTTTATATCAACCATATTCTGGTTTTCAATTTTACACGGGGATTATGAAGCTACGCTTCATCGTCTCCGCTCCGCTTCGGTCCGCCCAAAGCCAAGGTCTGCCAGACCTTGTGGGCCCTGTCGAAACCATTACTAGCCCTTATTCATTTTTATATCAACCATGCTCTGGTTCTCTAATATATCTATATTATACGCACCAATGTACCAAACGGTCAAGGGTGCGCAGTGAATTTTTCCCGGTTATCACCGATTTATCCGAAATTACGCACCTTGAACTCACGCTCTGCCTCACGCTTGGCATCCTTTTTTGCAATGTCCTGACGCTTATCGTAGAGTTTTTTACCTTTGGCAAGTGCTATCTTTACCTTAACCAGACTTCCCTTAAAATATACCTCTACCGGCACGATCGTATAACCCTTTTCCTTCATCCTGCCAAGCAGCTTGTTGATCTCATACTTATGCATCAGAAGCTTTTTCGGGCGCAGCGGATCACGGTTGAAAATATTCCCCTTTTCGTACGGACTGATGTTCATCCCATAGAGAATGACTTCTCCATCCTCAATATGGATAAAAGCCTCTTTGATGCTGCATTTGCCCTGACGCAGAGACTTTACCTCGGTACCATGCAGACTGATCCCTGCTTCGTAGGTCTCCTCTAAAAAATAATCATGTCTTGCTTTTTTATTATTTGCAATTAACTTGATAGATTCTTTTCCCATGCTGATCCTCATTTCTGTGTATATTCTATATCGGTCAGATCTGTGTTTTGTTTTACACTTTTCTTCTACATTCGAATTACTGTCCTGCATCCTCATCCGGATCTGCCAGCACAAAATCGATCGTACGAAGCATCATATCTACACCGGATACCTTTACAAAAACCTTCTGTCCGAGCTTGTAGTGACGGTTGTTTGCCTCACCGATCAGCTCATACGTATCTTCCTGATAGTGGTAATAATCATCCTCCAATGCCGTAATATGCACCAGACCCTCAATCGTATCCGGAAGTTCCACATACAGTCCCCAGTTTGTAACGCTTGAGATCACACCCTCAAACACTTCACCGATATGTTCCTGCATATATTCTGCTTTTTTCAGCTTATCGGTCTCACGCTCTGCCTCGTCTGCCCGTCGTTCCATCTCACTCGAATGCTTTGCGACCTCCGGCAGTATCTTCTCATAATGTGCGATCCGCTTGGCATTCATCTTCCCTCTGAGGCTCTCTTTGATGATACGATGGATCTGCAGATCCGGGTAACGGCGGATCGGAGAGGTAAAGTGGCAGTAATAGGAGGTTGCCAGGCCGAAATGCCCGGTGTTATCTGTCGTATACTTTGCCTGCTTCATGGAACGGAGCGTTAAACGGCTGATCAGTGCCTCCTCGTCGGTTCCATCGATCCTCATTAACAGTTTCTGTAATTCCTTCGGATGTACCTCATCCTGCGCAATATGCAGTGTATATCCAAAGTTATTGATCAGTGTTGCCAACTTATGGATCTTCTCCTCATCCGGGTTCTCATGCGTACGATAGACAAATGGAATCTCCTGCCAGAAATAATCCTGCGCAACGGTTTCGTTGGCGATCAGCATAAAGTCTTCGATGATCTTCGTTGCGACATTGCGCTCATATGGCTGAACATCCACTGGTTTTCCCTTTTCATCTAATATGATCTTGGTCTCCGGGAAATCAAAGTCGATCGAGCCGCGGCTCATACGCTTTTTCCGCAAAATAGCGGCTAACTCCTTCATGCGCTCAAACATCGGCACCAGTTCTTCATATTCTGCGATTTCTTTTCCGTCATGATCCTCTAAGATCTTTTTCACTGAGGTATAGCTCATGCGTCTGTCTACCTTGATCACAGTCTCTGCAATCTTATGATCGATTACACGTCCTTTCGGATCGATCGTCATAATGCAGCTTAATGCCAGACGGTTTTCCCCTGCATTCAGGGAACAGATCCCGTTTGAAAGTGCATGTGGCAGCATCGGGATCACACGATCCACCAGATAGACACTCGTTCCACGATCTAAGGCTTCTACATCAAGCGCACTGTGCTCCTGTACATAGTTCGTTACATCTGCGATATGCACGCCCAGCTTATAATTACCGTCTTCCATCGTAAGAGAAACTGCATCGTCTAAGTCCTTCGCTTCCTCACCATCGATCGTAACCATCTGCCAGTCACGGATGTCCATACGTCCTGCCATGTCTGCCGTACTGACTTCCTTGGCAACGTTCTGTACCTGCTTCATGATCTTTTCGGAAAATTCTACCGGAAGATCATAACCACGCACGATCGACAGGATGTCCGTTCCCGGATCATTGATATGGCCGATGATCTCTACAACTCTTCCTTCCGGCTTCTTTTTGCCGTTTTTTCCATAGTCGGTGATCTCTACGACTACCTTGTGACCACTGACTGCGCCCATCGAGCGTCCCTGCGGGATAAAGATATCCTGTGCAAGCTTCTGGTTATCCGGTATTACAAAGCCGAAGTTCTTACTCGCCTGATACGTTCCCACGATTTCGGAAAGACCATGTGCAACGACCTTTACAATCGTTCCTTCCCGTCTCTTTCCAGTCTTATTCGGTGAAATCTGTACCTGTACGGTATCCATATGCATAGCACCATTCGTATTTTCTTCTGGAATAAAAATATCCTCCGGATCACCTTCGATCGTCACGAAACCAAAGCCACGGTTATTTCCGGTATAGATTCCGACACTGTAACGCTCTGTTGCCTTGACATACTTGCCCTTTTTCGTCAGCTCGATCTTACCTTCTTCGACTAACGCATCAAGAACTTCCTGCAGCTCGCTCCGCCGTTCCTTCGAAACACGCAGCATGATCGCGATCTCCTTGATCTTCATCGGCACATACATCTCATCGCAGATGAATTCGTACAGCATTCTTTTTCTGCTTTCAAACTGTTCTCTCTTCATGCATCTATTCCTTATCTCTTTTGGATTTGCAGGTAAAAAGTGTGCGTCTGCCTGCTTGATTGTTTTTACTGTATAGTGGAATTCCAACAGAATTTCCTATACAGAAAAAGAGCCATCGTACACACGACAGCTCTTTCGTTCTTAGAACCTTCCGATATTGAGGACTGCTGATAAAACAATGAATAAGATAACTAAAACTCTTGTGATCTTAACCAGCATGCCTTCCATGGAACGTCCTTTATTCTTACCCCAGTATGTCTCAGCCGCTCCGCTGATCGCTCCAAGCCCTGCTGACTTACCTTCCTGAAGTAAAATAATTACTGTCAATGCGATACATATAATAATAAATAATACTGTTAAAACCGTCTTTAAAACTGCCACGAATGACACCTCCTGTTGATTCTTATATACTCACAACTTTAGCTATTATATCATATACCGATTGCATTAGCAACTGTTTTTTTGCCGTAGTCATACCGTATGGAATCAGACGTTTCCAGGGTCTTAGATCAGGTTCTCCTCGATCCGCATTAACTGGTTATACTTCGCTGTCCGTTCCGCGCGGCATGGAGCACCGGTCTTGATAAACTCTGTTCCAAGACCGACCGCCAGATCTGCGATCGTTGTATCTTCCGTCTCCCCGCTTCTATGGGACATGATCGTAAGATACCCGTTTGCTTTTGCCAGCCGGATCGTTTCGATCGTCTCCGTCAGTGTACCGATCTGGTTTGGCTTGATCAGGATCGCATTGGCACAGCCCATGTGGATTCCTTTTTTCAGACGTTTTTCGTTTGTCACGAAAAGATCATCCCCGACTAAGATCACACGATCTCCTACTTTTTTCGTCATTTCTTTCCAGCCGTCCCAGTCCTCTTCATCAAGCGGATCCTCGAGTGAATAGATCGGATATTTTTCGATCATGTTTTCCCAGAGTCCGATCATCTCCTGTGTGGAATAGACAATTCCCTTTTTCGGAAGCATATACCCGGATAGATTGTTTTGCTCTTTTTCATCTTTTTTCAGCTTCCATTCACTTGCAGCCACGTCCAACGAGATCATAAAGTCTTTGCCCCTGCCATAGCTATAGCCTGCCTTGGAGATTGCCTCTAAGATCAGCTCGATCGCCTCTTCTTCATTCACAAGATCCGGTGCAAAGCCGCCTTCATCCCCTACCGCCGTGGAAAGTCCGCGCTGCTTTAAGAGTTTTTTCAGGGTATGATAGACCTCCACACACCAGCGGATGCCCTCGCGGATACCCGGTGCACCAAGCGGCAGGATCATAAATTCCTGAATATCGATATTGTTATCCGAATGTGCGCCTCCGTTTAAAATGTTCATCATCGGAACCGGCAGACCGTCCGTATTTACACCCCCAAGGTAACGGTACAACGGCATTTTTAATGCCTTTGCCGCCACCTTTGCCGTTGCAAGCGATACGGCGAGCAGTGCATTGGCACCTAATTTTTCCTTATTCTCTGTGCCGTCTAACTGAAGCATCCTTGCATCGATACCGCTCTGCCGCAGTACATTCCGTCCGCATAGCTCCTTAGCAATCTTTCCATTGACGTTTTTTACCGCCTTCGTTACCCCATTTCCCTGATAACGGCTGCCGCCATCCCTTAACTCTGCTGCTTCAAACTGTCCGGTACTTGCACCGGAGGGAACTGCCGCTCTCGCTGTCGTCTTTTTTCCATTTGTCTCAGTCTCTACCGTAACCTCTGCTTCTACTGTGGGATTTCCTCTGGAATCGAGGATCTCTCTTGCTTTTACTTTTGTTACAACCAGTTTTAATGCCATAAAAATGCCTCCTTTGAAAATATACCGATTTAATACTTTAGTATTTCCAAAGAAGGCGTTCTTACTATATTTTTTATATCCTGTTTATAATAATTACGATTTCTTCGTTCTACGAACTTTCGAAATCGAAACAAAGCACTCACAATCCGGGCTACCGCCCTACTTGTTCGTGTTTGTTTATCCGTCAAACAAATCAGCCCCACTGTCTGTAAACAGACATCGTGCTGATTTACCTGACAGAATTATTTACACATTTATTTCTGCGGTTACTCCTAAGAGTTCTTTGTTGGCATCTAATACCGGCTGGATCACATTCTTTAAGAATGCTTCTACCTGAATTGGTGCTCTGCCGACGTATTTTGCAGGATCCATATTGTTTTGTAATTCTTCTAATGTCATGTTAAATGCAGGATCTGCTGCGATCAGCTCTAAGAGGTTGTTCTCTTTTCCTTCCTGCTTTACATTCTTTCCTGCTTCCATGGAAAGTACACGGATCTTCTCATGTAATTCCTGACGGTCTCCGCCTGCTTTTACTGCATCCATCATGATGTTCTCGGTTGCCATAAACGGAAGTTCGCTCATCATGTGTTTGTAGATTACCTTGTCATATACAACAAGTCCGTCTACCACGTTCAGGCACAGATCTAAGATTCCATCAATTGCAAGGAAGCCTTCCGGAATGGAAAGTCTCTTGTTGGCTGAATCATCAAGGGTACGCTCAAACCACTGGGTTGCAGATACGATTGCCGGGTTTAAGGCATCGACCATAACATAATCTGCTAAGGATGCGATACGCTCACTTCTCATCGGATTACGCTTGTATGCCATTGCAGAAGATCCGATCTGGCTCTTTTCAAACGGTTCTTCTACTTCCTTTAAGTGCTGTAACAGACGGATATCGTTGGACATCTTATGTGCACTTGCAGCGATACCTGCTAAGATATTTGCTACTCTTGTATCAACCTTTCTGGAATAGGTCTGGCCGCTGACTGCATAGCATTCCTTGAATCCCATTTTTTCTGCGATCATCGGATCGATCTTATCGATCTTTTCCTGATCTCCGTCAAATAACTCCTGAAAACTTGCCTGTGTTCCGGTTGTTCCCTTGGAACCTAACAGCTTCAGACTACCTAACACATAGTCAAGATCCTCCAGATCCATTAAGAACTCCTGTGTCCAGAGTGTTGCACGCTTTCCTACGGTCGTAGGCTGTGCCGGCTGGAAATGGGTAAATGCCAGTGTCGGCTGATTCTTATACTTATCTGCAAATCCGGCAAGCTCGGCGATCACGTTGATCAGCTTTTTGCGGACAAGCTTTAATGCTTCTGACATGATGATAATATCGGTATTGTCTCCGACGTAGCAGGAGGTTGCACCCAGATGGATGATTCCTTTTGCCTTCGGACACTGTACGCCATAGGCATATACGTGCGACATTACATCATGACGTACTTCCTTTTCTCTTGCCTTGGCTACATCATAGTTAATGTCATCCTTATGCGCCTTTAATTCGTCGATCTGCTCCTGTGTAATATCTAAGCCTAATTCCCGTTCTGTCTCAGCAAGTGCGATCCATAATCTTCTCCAGGTACGGAACTTCATATCCGGTGAAAAAATATACTGCATCTCCTTGCTGGCATAACGCTCTGATAACGGGCTGTTATATCTATCTGTACTCATCTTAATCCTCCTGTATGTTCTATCGTTCGAAGTTACCGCGGATATCTTCCTTTGGCGGCTCTAACGGATACTTTCCGGTAAAGCATCCCTGACAGATCGGCAGACCACCTACCATCTCTGAGAGACGGTCGAGGCCAAGGTATCCTAAGGAATCTGCTCCGATGATCTTGCGGATGTCTTCAATCGAACGGTTGTATGCGATCAACTGCTCACGCTCCGGAATATCGGTTCCGAAATAGCATGGCCATAAAAATGGTGGGGAACTGATCCTTACATGCACTTCTGTTGCACCGGCTTCTTTTAACATACCAACGATACGGTCTGAAGTCGTTCCTCTTACGATGGAATCATCGATCATAATGATACGTTTTCCTCTGACTGCCTCTGCTAATACGTTTAACTTCACGCGTACACTTGATTCACGGCTGCTCTGCTTTGGCTTAATGAAGGTTCTTCCGACATAGCCATTTTTTACAAAAGCTGTTCCGTATGGGATTCCCGACTCTAAGGAATATCCCAGTGCTGCTGCATTACCGGATTCCGGTACGCCTACCACAAGGTCTGCTTCTACCGGTGAATCCATGGCGAGGTATCTTCCTGCCTGGATTCTCGAACCATAGACACTTACGCCATCGATATGGCTGTCCGGTCTTGCAAAATAAATATATTCAAAAATACATCTTGCTTCTTTTTCCTTCGGAAGACAAAGTGTCTTATCCGACTGGATGCCGCCCTCCGGAGAGATGGTTACAACTTCGCCCGGTTCTACATCACGTACAAAGGTTGCACCGATCGTCTCAAGTGCACAGGTCTCTGAGGTAATAATATAAGCGTTATCACGCTTTCCGATACACAATGGCTTGAATCCGAACGGATCTCTGGCACCGATCAGCTTGCGTGGGCTCATTACAACGAGGGAATAAGCACCCTTTAACTTTGCTGCCGCACGGCGTACTGCCTCTTCTGCGGTCTTAGAGTTCAGACGTTCTCTTGCGATATGATACGCAATAACCTCCGAATCGATCGTCGTCTGGAAGATTGCTCCGGTATACTCAAGATCTCTTTTTAACTCCGGGGCATTGATCAGATTACCATTGTGCGCCAGTGCTAAGGTTCCCTTTACATAATTCAGCACCAGTGGCTGTGCGTTTTCCCTGGTAGATTCTCCCGCAGTCGAATAACGGACATGTCCGACACCGATGTCACCTTTCATCTGTCCTAAGCTCTCACCGGTAAATACTTCATTTACAAGTCCCATATCCTTATGTGTGGTCACTTTTCCCTTCGGACCATTTGTCTCGCTGACTGCAATGCCACAGCTTTCCTGACCTCTGTGCTGCAATGCGAACAATCCGTAATAGATGGTAGATGCTACATCTTTTCCATCAAAATCATAAATTCCGAAGACACCGCACTCTTCATGAAGTCCGCTCATGAATGGTGCATTTTCATTCTTACAATTCTTGTCCATTCCATTCTCCATGTCTGCTATTTTATACATCAACAATAGGATCACTTACCGTATCCGATTAGCGGAACTCTTTTCCTGTCAGAAGTGCAAATGCCTCTTTGTATTTGTCTATTGTCTTTTCGATAACATCATCCGGTAACAGGTAATCGCTGTCCGGGTTCGCTTTTAACCAGTCACGTACAAACTGCTTATCGTAAGATGGCTGTGACTTTCCTGCTTCATATCCCTCTAATGGCCAGAATCTGGAGCTGTCCGGTGTCAGCATCTCATCACCGAGTACAACCTTTCCATTCTCGTCTAAGCCGAACTCGAACTTGGTATCTGCGATGATGATTCCCTTTGTCAGCGCATATTCCGCACACTTCTTGTATAAAGCGATCGTGCAGTCCTTGATCTGTGTTGCATATTCTTCTCCCTTGCCCGGATAGATCTTCTCAAGCACTTCCACGCTCTTCTCAAAAGAGATGTTCTCATCATGGTCACCGATCTCTGCCTTGGTGGATGGTGTATAGATCGGTTCCGGTAACTTATCCGATTCCTTTAAGCCTTCCGGAAGACGGATGCCGCATACAGTTCCGTTCTCCTTATAGCTCTCCCAGCCGCTTCCTGTGATATATCCACGCACGATACACTCGATTGGAAGCATCTCTAACTTCTTACACATCATGCTGTTTCCATCGAATCTTGGCTGTCCGAAAAATTCCGGCATATCTTTAACGTCTACTGAAAGCATATGATTTGGCACGATATCCTTCGTATAATCAAACCAGAACTTTGACATCTGTGTCAAAATAGCACCCTTATTGGTGACTTTGTTCTTTAAAATGTGATCAAATGCCGAAATACGATCCGTTGCAACAATGATAAGGCTGTCACCGTTATCATATACTTCACGTACTTTACCCTCTTTAATTGGTCTAAATTCCTGCATGTTTTCGTCCTCCGTTTTATGCTTTCACAACATATTTTTCGATAGCTGCAAGTACGTCCCGAAAAATCAGGCTGCGTCTCACAATCATACACGAAAATTATAATACAGTGGCTTTTGCAAAGTCAATTAGTTTGCATAAACTGCGACTTTCCTGCATATAGAAAATAGTGGACAATTTATTAATTTTTTTGTGAATATTCATTGTTTTATTAGTATTGCTTATAGTCTTGACCTTTTTTTCTGATAAGCTATAATAAAAGTAGAAAGAACAGAACGTGATAAATTGTTAGAAAATTTCACACGAAGGGAAGATGAATTATGGAAGAAAAACGGCGTAGTAAACGTTTCCCGGTACATATCCAGTTATGTATCTCTGACCTGTTTAAACAGGACACCACCGGTATTCATGATCTCGATTCACCGATTGAAGTAATCGATATCTCACGCGATGGAATTGGCTTTATCTCCAAGTGTATTTTACCTGTGGGCTATTACTTCAATGCCAAGTTAGACCTGTATGACAGCACTTCGCCTGCTGTTTTTACAGTTGTTAAGATCGTACGGTGTGAATCCTATGACATGTATCATTACCACTATGGCTGTGAATTCACACATCCGGCAGAAGATGTCTATGCACTCCTTGAGATGTGCTCGGATTCGATGGAACAAAGACGCAGGGCATGCATCTGACCTGTGGGACCTTATGGTCTCACAGGTCAGACGAAAGAAAGAAGGAATACGCTATTGCGTATTCCTTCTTTCTTTCCCATTCTACTATTTTTCTGCGTTTTCTATTTACGAACTAATAAAGACTTTCCTGTCATTTCTGCAGGCTGCTTCATGCCCATTAACTCGATCAGGGTTGGTGCGATATCTGCAAGACATCCACCCTCTCTTAAGCTATAAGCAGGATCTGCATTTACTAAGATAAACGGAACCGGATTGGTTGTATGTGCCGTAAAGGTTGCGCCTGTTTCATAATCTACTAACTGCTCTGCGTTACCATGGTCTGCACAGATGAACATCTGTCCGTCTACTTCCTTGATGGCTGCAACTGCCTTGCCGACACAGCTGTCTACTGCTTCGATTGCTGCGATTGCTGCTGACTCTACACCGGTATGTCCTACCATATCCGGGTTTGCAAAGTTAATGATGATCACGTCATACTTATCAGACTTGATGGCATCTACTAGCTTATCACATACTTCGTATGCGCTCATCTCCGGCTGTAAATCATAAGTTGCAACCTTTGGAGACTTCACAAGGATACGGTCCTCGCCCTTATTCGGCTCTTCTACACCACCATTAAAGAAGAATGTAACATGTGCATACTTCTCTGTCTCAGCGATTCTTGCCTGTGTCTTTCCGTTATCTGCAAGGAACTGTCCGAAAGTATTCTTCAGTTCTACCTTATGGAAAGCAACTTCTTTATTTGGAATGGTCACATCATACTCGGTAAAGCAGATATAAGTAACATCCTTTCTTGCGCCTCTGTCAAATCCATCAAAATCATCTGCACAGAAGGCTCTTGTGATCTCACGTGCACGATCCGGACGGAAGTTGAAGAAGATTACAGTATCCTTGTCCTTGATCGTTGCAACCGGAGTACCATTTTCTTCGATTACAGTTGGAAGAACAAACTCATCGTTTACATCCTTTGCATAGGAAGCGGTAATTGCTGCAACTGCGCTGTCAGCCTTTTCACCTTTTCCTTCTGTCAATGCTTCGTAAGCTGCCTGAACACGATCCCATCTGTTATCACGATCCATTGCATAGTAACGACCGGTGATAGAAGCGATCTTGCCAATGCCAAGCTCTTTCATCTTTGCTTCGAGTTCCTCGATGAAGCCCTTTCCGGATGTCGGAGCTGTGTCACGTCCATCTAAGAAGCAGTGAACATATACGTTCTCGATGCCTTCTCTTTTTGCCATCTCAAGCAGTCCGAAAAGGTGTGTGATGTGGCTGTGTACACCACCATCGGATAACAGTCCGTATAAATGTAAAGCAGAACCATTGTCTTTTACATTCTTCATTCCCTTTAATAATGCTTCATTCTTAAAGAAATCGCCATCTTCGATCTCTTTTGTGATTCTTGTAAGCTCCTGGTATACGATTCTTCCTGCACCCATGTTCAGATGTCCTACTTCCGAGTTACCCATCTGTCCGTCCGGAAGTCCTACTGCAAGTCCGCTTGCCTGTCCTTCTACATATGGACATTCCTTCATCAGTGCATCAATATTTGGCTTCTTTGCCTCTGCAACTGCATTTGCTTCGGTTTTCTTGTTCAGTCCGAATCCATCTAAGATCATTAATACGGTTGGTTTCTTACTCATGCTCTCTTCCTCTTTTCTTAAAATTCTTATCAAACAGTTCTATTATAAACATCTGTCTTTGTATTATCATACCATGAAAAATTTAACACGTTTTTGGATATTTGTAAATAATCGACAGCGAAATCGTTAATTTTTTATCAGATAGCCGTCATCATCTAAGGTAACTCCGCTGGATATACGCTCCATATAAGATAAAATCTCCTGCTTTTTCTGCTCATCTGTCACAAGCGATGTCTTCAGATTCTGCTGGACACATGGCAAAAACCGATATGTGATATCGCCATCCGTATCGATCAAGAGCTGCAACAATCCGGTATCTAATGTCCGCTGGCTGAACCAGAAGTTCCCAAGGCTGTAGATCACCGGCACATCCTCTACATAGGAAAATCCCTGCAGGCAGTGTGTATGCCCGCCCACGATTGCATCTGCCCCTGCATCTGCAAATGCCTTTGCAAGACTCACCTGATCTGCGCCAAAATCACTGTCACCTTCCGTTCCCCAGTGCACAAACACGATGACAAGATCACTGTTTTTCTTTGCATCCTTAATCACCTGCGTAAACTTTTCCGGATCTAGGGTCTTAAGTACACCCGGCGAGGTATCGGTTGCTTCCTTTGTATAATTCGTAGAACGCTCGATCTGTGTTGCCGCTACGATCGCTATTTTCCTTCCATTTGCAATAAAACAGACCGGTCTTGATGCCTCTTCTAAGTTTCTTCCTGCACCAACATACGGGATTCCCGCATTTGTAAGTGTATCGAGTGTATCGAGCAGTGCCTCCTCGCCATAATCATAGACATGATTGTTCGCAAGTCCGGCAAGATCCGTTCCAAATGCCTCTAAGTTCTTTACCCGTGACGGATCGGCACGAAATACATAGTCCTTCCCTTCTAACGGTGTTCCCCGGTTACTGTAGGTAAATTCATTATTCACCACCATAATGTCTGCCGACTGCATCTCCGAAAGCAGATCCGGTGAAAAACAGTCATAGATCCCATTTGGCATCGCATCCATATGCTTCGTCGTACACCAGCCCTCTGCCAGATTGATATCTCCGGTAAAATCAATTACCACACGGTCTGTACCGGCACAGTCCTTCCAGTAGACCTGATCTAACAGATACTGCTGGATTCCGGTATCCCTGCAGTATTCCAGCCAGAGTACATGTATCGTCTTACCGCTTAGCTGATACCAGAGATCTACGTCCTGTTCTCCGTCTGCTACCGCCTGTGCAAGCTTAAGAACCATATCCTCTCCATACTGTGAATGGATCCAGGTCAGGAAATACTCATCAACCGCATAAGATCCGATAAATTCTTTCTTGCAGGAACTTAAGATCACTTCGTATGCATCATCGAGATCACGGATCTTATGTCTGACCACCGGTTTTTCCGTTTCCGCTGCCGTTTCTTCTGCCCCTGTTTTTTCAGTACCCTCTGTCTGTGCCAGTTCTGTATCCCCGCCCGAACCATTATCCTGTTCTATGATCTGTCCTGCCGTCTGCCTGCTGTTTTGATCTCCACAGCCGGATAAAAACAGGCAGGATGTGATCAGACAAACCATCCATCTGTAGGTGTGTTTTCTTTTCATAGATCTCCCTTTGTTTCTCTTGTATATTTCTCACGTATCTCTGTTTTCTGCTGTTCGGTTTATCCGGTATCGTCATCTGAATGAAGTTCATCTCGATTGCCGGATGAAGGTAATTCCTTCGGAATTCCTCCTTTGCCTTTCACCCAGGCTTCTCCACCAAAGCATTGCCCGTATACAGAATACTCCATTATCTTGCGTATTACCTTCCTCTATTATATGAGATTTTTATAAAAAATCAATCTGCCTGTACAGGAAAAAAGATATTATCTGTCCCTCACATGCAAAAAGGACAGCCTGCATCATAGATGCAATGCTGTCCTTTTATCCGCCTGTAAGCAGTCATGCTGCTTACTGCCTGCAATCCTGCTTATTTTACCTTTATCTTACAGGTTGCTTTTTTGCCACTTGTGGTCTTTGCGGTAATCGTTACCGTACCTTTCCTGATACCCTTTACTTTACCGTTTTTATTAACGGTTGCGATCTTCTTATTGGAAGTGCTCCACTTGATCGTATCGGTTGAATTAGACGGTTTTAACTTGCCCTTTAAGGAAACCGTCTTTCCTTTCTTCACGCTGGTACTCTTTTTATTCAAGGTAATCTTGGTCGATGGTACCTTTACGGTAATCTTACAGGTTGCCTTTTTGCCGCTTGTTGTCTTAACCGTAATCACTGCAGTACCCTTTTTCACTGCCTTAACAACTCCGTTTTTATCAACGGTTGCGACCTTCTTATTTGAGGTACTCCATGTCAGTTTATCGGTACTGCCCTTTGACATGGTTGCCTTTAAGGTGTACTTCTTACCGATGTTGACACTCTTAGACTTCACTTTCAGCTTCACACTTGTAGCAGGAACAGTTACCGTCACCTTGCAGACTGCGGTCTTGCCGTTTGCTGTCTTGACAATAATATTGGCTGTACCTGCCTTTTTAGCAGTTACCTTTCCATTCTTATCAACCGTCGCAACAGAAGTCTTGCTCGATGTCCATGTTACCTTCTTATTCACGGTATTTGCCGGTGTGATCGTTGCTTTTAAGGTATAAGTCTTACCCTTTACGATAGAAACCTTCTTCTTATTCAGGCTGATCTTTGTTGCCGAGATTGTAACAGTCAGCTTACATACGGCTGTCTTTCCACTGGTACTCTTTGCAATAATGTCTGTTGTTCCAACAGCAAGTGTCTTTACGGTTCCGTCCTGTGCAACGGTTGCAACCTTTGGATTACTACTGCTGAAGGTCAGTGAATCCGTTGTATTCGAAGGAGCCATGCCTGCTGTCAGCTTTGTGCCCTGCCCCTTTTCTAAGGTCAGGCTGGACTTGCTGATGGAAACCGAAGTTGCCGGTACTTTATTTACCCGGATGGTAAATGTCTTTGTAAATACACTGCCATCATTTTTTACGGTTACGGATACGGTCTGTGTTCCGTCTTTTGCCATATTGTAACCACTGACGGTGTACTTCGAGGAATCAACGGCTGCTTTCTCACCATTTGCATAAGATGCAGTTACCGTAAGTCCGCTCTTGTCAAAACGGTCTCCCACGGAGAAGCTGGTCTTGTATGGATTCGTGATCGTGATGCCTGTCATAGCAGTCTTCTGTGCTAAGATCACAGTTCCACCGTCTGCTGCTGCAGGAATGGTTACCGTTACCCTGCCATCCGTTACATCATATGTCTTTCCACTATATACATCTTCCCAAGTGGTATAGTCGCTTCCGACTTCGAAGGTTGCCTGTTTTGCAGTTGCTGCATTGTTTAAGCCTACATATAAGGATTCATCCTTATAACTTCTCTTAAATACCATATACGCATCTGCATCGGAACCAGCTGCCTTTGTTCTGTCTCCCTTAGAAAATACGGTGGAATATCTTCCACGGATCTGTAATAACTTCTGATAATGTGTCAGTGTAGCCTGCTGCTCTGCACTTAAGTTGTCAAACTGCATATCATAACGGTTGTTGTCCTGATTACCAAAATCGTTTGGTCCGGTCAGATTAATCTCTTCCCCATAATATACAATCGGTGTTCCCTTTGCTGTGATCTGAAGTGCTGCTGCAACCTTCTGCTTACTGATGTCATTTCCTACGGAATACAGGAATCCATCTTCGTCATGGCTGCTTAAGAACTGACCCATGGTAATGCTGTTTGTAAGCTTTGCATTTCTTGCTTCTAAGCTTGCTTCGACCTTCTCTAAGCTTCCGTTTACAAAGCTTCTTGCCTGTGACTTGAAGTCAAAGTCTAACAATGCATCCATCTGACCGTTTGCCAGATAATCTCCGGTATTGGAAATGCTGGCTCCAAAATACTCACCGATCATCTTAAATGCCGGATTGTCCTTTGCGATCGTTGTCTTTAACTCTGTCCATGTCTCATGATCTACGTGCTTAACAGTATCTACACGGAAGTAGGAGATCTGGTTGCCTGCTGCTGTCTTATGGTTTACCCATGCGGACTGCCATCCGACTAATTTTGCACGGACATCCTCGTTCTCTGTCTTAAAGTCCGGAAGATTATCGAGATCACCAAGGATCACATCTCCCTTCACCTCATCCTCGTCGGTACGAAGCATTCCTTCAAAGTTCTTGTTGTTTTCTGTATGATAGCCTGCATGGTTTACTACAATATCAACCATGATCTTGATGCCGCGCTCGGTTGCTGCATCGATCAGCTTATCGAAGTCTGCGGTATTTCCAAGATGCTCATCTAAGGTTGTAAAATCTTTTGCCCAGTACCCATGATATGCCTGCTGATGTAAGGAAGCATTCATTACATCCTCAATATTATCTACGATCGGGGTAATCCAGATCGTATTAACACCGAGTGACTGGATATAGTCTAACCTGCTTGTCAATCCTGCAAAATCACCACCATGGTATGCTTCAATCCTGCTCTTATCGCAGTCATAATCATTGCTGGTATCGCCATCCACAAAACGGTCTGTTAAAAGGAAGTAGATTCTGGATTCATCCCAACTGGTTGTTCCCTCTGCTTCATCCTTTACCGTAACCGGTACATGTACCTGTGTATCATTTCCCCAGGCATCGGTAACCGTAAACGGTACGGTATAAGTACCTGCTGCTACAGAATCATCAATGTAAAGGACTCCCCGTTTGGAAGAAGCTAAGAAGGAAACGTCCATATCCGGATATCCGAATACTGCTAAGTTTGCTGTAATAGAGGAAACATCTACCGCCTTACCTGTGGTCTTATCCTTAACGTCAAAGGAAACAACCGGGTTCTCATCTGCTGTTGCACCGCCTTCCGGTGTAACGGTTGCTGTGATATCAAGCTCCGGCTTCTCATAAGTGATCTGGCCATTCATGTACTGGTCTTCTACTTTTTCCCCATTTACAAGGAAATAGAAGTGATATGTACCTGCATCAATTCCGGTTGCTGCATAGGTAAAACGCTCTGCCTTGGCATCATAATCCATTACTTCAGTCTTAGCATCAGCTTCTTTGTCACGCCAGTATTTTACCGAGACCTTGCCATCTAACTCAGCTAACGTGTTCCTATAGAAACGGTTGTCATCACGATAGGTAAATAAAATACCATTTTTTAAGGTTGTCTTTCCGGTCGGGCAGACATATGGTGTCTCAATTCCTTCTCCACCCTTTACCTTCGTGTACTGCTCGCCCTGATTCAAGACGATCGTACGGTCGGTAAATTCACGATCCGTAGAAGCATCTGCACCCCACATACCCGGAAGACGTACGATATAACCGAAGTTCTTGGTTGTAGTATCTACATTGACGGCTGCCTGATAAATGCCATTTACCAGATTGAACTTATATCCGATATTCTGCTGCTTGGAATTGTACCAGGTATAAATATCCGACTTACCTGTATATGCAGAATCCGGCGTATACGTGTACTGATATAACAATGCCTGCTTTGTATAATAAAACTTTGTCTTTGATGTCTTACCGTTCACGCCATGCTCATTATAAGTAACCTGGACATAAAAATAACCATCTGCTGCTTCCTCTGTGGTAGTAAGTACACCCTGATCATCAAAGCTCATGCCTGCTGCCGGAGCACCTGCTGTCTCATCTAAAGCTTCCCACTTCGTCACTTCTGCATCATCATAAAGTGTATCCTGTGCAGTAAACTGAAAGCTGCCTACACCCGCCGGATTATCACCGGAAATAATCATGCCAGGCACCTTTACTAATGAATTACCACTTTCTGTTTCCGTGTTCAGCGGATCTGTGATCCATGTACCATCAACTACGAACTTATACTGATAGCTGCCCGGATCTAAGTTCTTGACCGTACAGGTAAAGTTACCGGATGCATTTTTCGTCATCGCAATACCTTTATCCCAGTCATTGACTACAGTTCCACACAGATATACCTTCTTTGCATTTGGATATAATGTCTTATTCAGCGTAAAGGTTACTGAATTGTCTGCATTTACGACCGGACTCTTTAAGATCTCAATACCGGCTGCATCTGCAGCATCGTCCTCCGCCTGTGGCTGTACCTCTTCCTGAGTCTCTGTTTCTTCTGTGTCGGCTGTTCCTTCCTCAGATGATACTTCTGTAGAGACTACCTCTGTCTCTGTGGCTGTAACCTCTTCTGTCTCTGTGGCTGTTTCTTCTGCAACAGCCTCTGTACTTTCTGTATCTGCAGAAATAGCCTCACCGGTCTGTTCTGCGGATACCCGGATCGTACTGATCTCCGGAAGTGTTGCAATCATCATTGCAGACAGGAAGATACTCAATCCACGCTTTAAATATCCTGACTTCATTCTCTTCTCCATTCTTTCCTATACTTCAAGGTTATAAGGATAGGGTGTGTCTGTGCTGCCAGACCCACCCTATCCTTGGTTTACATATGAAACTTATTTTTTAATCTTTAAGCTTACCTTTGGGCTCTGTGCTTTGCTGTAGATCTTCTTTCCGGTGGAATCTAACTTGTAAGCACGAACCTGTACATAGTATTTCTTACCCTTTGTCAGTTTCTTGATTGTTGTAGAAGTTGACTTTGTTGTAACCTTCTTTGCAGATTTCATATTAGACTTTGTAGAATATGTAATCTCATAACCGGCTGCACCCTTTACCTTCTTATATGAAACCTTCATTGCCTTTGCAGAAGAATTCTTTAAGGACGGCTTAGCTACTTTTCCAGGATTGGTTACTTTGCTCCATCTTGCATAGAGTGTAGTTTTCTTTGTGATTGCTACCTTGCTGCCTGCTGTGATCTTTGTTCCCTTTGTCTTTGCTGTATACCAGCCGGCGAATGTATATCCGGCACGCTGTGGAGCCGCAAGCTTGCCATAGGTCTTACCATAAGTAACAGATTTGCTTTTCGTCTTTAACTTCTTGCCACCGTTTACATTGTAGCTTACAGTGTACTTATTTGCTTTCCATTTTGCATTTACCGTCAGGTCTGCGGTTACTGCATCAAAGGAAGCATCCCATCCATCAAAGGTATAACCTGTCTTTGCCGGAGCTGCAGGAGCTTTTGCTGCCTGTCCCTCTAATACTGTCTGTGTAGATAACACAGCATCACCATTTTTAAATGTTACCTTGTAGTTCTTAAGAGCAGCTACATCTGCTGTAACTTTTGTTGTATCGACATTTGTAACAATAAAGGTAACATCACGGTCATCCTCTAAGGTTACTGTATAATTCTTATAGCTGTTTGCTGCATCCTTGTACTGATAGGTCCATGCAAAAGTTGCCGGATCATGTACCGGTGTAAATTCATAGGTACCAGCCTTCATTGGAATGGTAACAGAATAAGTATCCTCTGTTTTTGTCATTGCAACTGCATTGCCTAAGGTCCAGTTACCAAGTGCATCGCCTGCACCAACAATGTAAAGATTGTCATGGAATACCGGTGCTGGAATCGGATCACCATTTGCTGTTTCATCTTTGAACCAGCCATATCCCGGAACATAATATACTTCTTTATAACCTAAGGTCTTAATGGTAGAGATCCAGACATCTGCTCCACCATCTGCGGTAACGAACTGCATACCATCAATGCTGTTGCTGTCGAATCCGATATATCCCCATTTTCCGTTAAGGCCAGCAATCGTATTCTCTTTCCCTGTTTCCTTCAGGGATGAAAACTGCTGCTTCCATGCAGTTACCATCATCTTTGGGCCTGCTTCTGTAGGGGTTGCACCGCCCCATGCATTTACACCATAGTCTGCTGCATTCTTGTCAGCCGGGATGTAGTAATAAACTTTCATCTTTGTTGCGTCCGGATTATCAATGCCGGTATCTATGCTGACTGTTTCTGTCAGTGCGGCATCCTTATACCATTTTCCGGATGTTGTATCATAATAAGCTGCATCCAGGTTCTGGCTGGTAATCTCGCTGTCCCAGCAGCTATAAAATTCAGGTGCTGTAGTTGTATCTGTTGAATCCTTGATCCAACGTACAAACTGGCATCCGTCAAGGCTTCCTGTAACATTTAATGTTACATGGCCCCAGCCATCATCACCTGCTACGAGCTTTGGTTTTTTATTATCCGCTCCACAGGTTCCGCCGATTGCCTGCTCCTCACCTTTTTCGATCAGTTCAGCATTAGCAGTATCCCAGTAATTAAATACCCAGTCATCAGCTGTGCTTCCGTCCGGAAGCTTCAGGTATAAGGTTAACTTCTTACCTGCTTCCTCTGCCTTAACAGTCATGGATGGCAGTGTAAATGATGTGATCACCATTGCAACTGCCAGCATGAATGATAAAACTTTTTTCACACTTTGTTTCAATTTTGTTTTCATTCTCTCTTTTTCCTCCTTTTACATTCCTTCCCCATAGTAAATCTTCATCCGTTTTCGTTGATTTCATTCTCTGCGAAAACTCACGAAAATTCATTACAATTCTATTATAGAATCATTTGTGGTATTACACAAGTGCCACCTGTCTTTCTTTTTGTTTTTCGTCTATTTGTCTAATTTTTATCTTGTGATTTTATGCAATTTTTATATTTGTCATTTTTCGAAACTAAACGAATATTTTTTTGTTCATTTTTACCTAATTTTTACATGGCAAATATTTTAAGCCAAAAGGGTAAAAAGGCAAAAAATGGACAGAGACCGGGAAACGGCTCTGCCCACTTATCATTGTCCACGCAATTGATCTTCTATTGTACACTTTTTACCAATGGCTCGATCTGCATCAGCATGTTGCGGATATCTTCAAACATGGCGCTCTTTTTATTATCGCAGGAATCAATCGATTCAATATAAGTAAGAATCTTGTCATACTGCTTCCTCGAAAGTGTCACATATTCTTTGACTTCCGCAATCCCCTTTTGTGATTCTGTAAGAACTGCCGAAACATTCTGCTGTACGGTTTCCACTTCATGTGTTGCCTCTTTTACCTTATCAAATGTCTCCGTTGCTTCATCCACTCCGGTCTGGCTGACTTCTAATGCCTGCCTGGAAGCCTGCATCGCTTCGTTTAATTCATTTGTCTTTTCCTCTACATTCCAGACAGAAGCATTTACCTGCTCCACAAGGTTCTTGATCTCGTCTGACAATTTTCCGACCTGTTCTGCTACTACGGTAAATCCTTTTCCCTGTTCTCCGGCTCTGGCGGCTTCTATGGATGCATTCAGGGCTAACAGGTTCGTCTGGTTTGCAACCGCTATGATACCACCTGTTGTATTTTTGATCTCATTAACTGTTTCCTGCAAAATCGAAAAGTTCTGATCCATCATTGCAAAACTCTCTCCCGCCTTGGCAGAATCCGTTTTTAAAACCTGGATCTGTCTCTGTGCATCCTCAATCGAATCAATGATCTTTTTTTCTACATCTGCGAACTGGCCGACAACCTGATCCACTTCCTGAAACGACTCATGAAAGGTATCAACCTCCGAGGATAAATTCTCCATGCTGTCTAATGCTGATCCAAAGGAATTCTTAATATTAAGAATCTCTCTTGAAATATTCATCTCCTGTTCCGAAAGCTCTTCTAACCGGTCTGTCATATATCGCTTGGAATAGAGGACCGGATATAATTCTTCCTGTAAATTCCTTGTTTCTTCTTTTTCCGTCACCGTCTGCGGAACATTTTTCCGAAATAACTTCATAGCTTTTATCCCTTTCTCTTACTGTTCATACGAGCTTCAAAGACTTTATCAATCCCATTCCCTACTCAAATACTACACAGGACAGGGTCTGGTTGACAAAGTTTCCATTGTAATGTTCTCCTAATCCGATCAGTCCGGCATGCATGCCAAGCTGTGCCATTTTGCTAAAATAAGTTCCTGCAAAATTCTTCTGCTTAAACATCAGATATCGTAAGATACAATTTACTGAAAATACACCAGATACCTTCGGAAAATCCGACCGGATCGAATGGATCGTATCATCAATGATCTGCTCATAATCTCCCAGTTCTAAGATATTCAGTGCGTCCATCCGGCTGATCTTCCGGTAACAGGAAAAATAATTCTGATCTACTACTTCCTTGATCGAAACAATATAGATCTCATCGCCTACTACCCGCCCGAATGGGTTTTCAAAGGTCTGTTCTGCAATCTTGTCACTGCTGACGTGTGTTTTTTCCTTATACACATCCGCAACCGGTCTGCCGTCTAATTCATATAACATATTTTTCGATGTATCCGCTCTTGTAACGATGTATTTTGTTTCTGTCGGAAGATAAAGATTCTCCTTGTATACTTTTACCTTACCAGACAGATTCCGAACCAGTGCATATGCGCTGGCATCCTCATATACCACGCCATTTGCAGCGACCAGTCCTTCCCATACGGTTCCACCGGTCAGCTCGATCTTATGCTTTCGAAGAACGGAATTCATGGTCGTAAGAACACATTCATCATTCGAACTGCACAGATCAATACAGACTGTGTTATTTCCATTTCCACCGATCTTTTGCACATCTTCTTCCAGTCTCTGTATACGTCTTAACGGCATCGTTGACACATCCGTCAAAACATTGGTAATAGCTTTTACTCCCTTCATGGCAATCACAATCACGCCGTTTTCGATCACCTGCGTCCCATAATATCCCTGGCCTACACATGCGATACTTGGAATCTGTGGAAATAATGATTCTAACTCTTCTACTTTTTCCCGGAATGTTTCTTTGTCACTCGTAATCATGATCAGAAAATCCGGCTGTGTGATTCCCTTTACGGCATCTTCTAAATCTCCCGTCCTGCTTCCACCCATTATCTGCTGCATAATACTTCGCGCCCTCCTTCATGTACAAATTTCATTATATTAATGTATCACATCCAGATATATGATGTAAAGTTTTTATCAGTAAGATGAAAACTTCCAAAAAGAGCGGATGCACACTCACGTATACATCCGCTCTTTTCTATTTCAGACTTCCTATTTGTAATTTACAATGTCACCGAACTCTGCCTTTAAGGAAGCTCCGCCAACTAATCCACCGTCGATGTTCTCTTTTGCGAATAATTCCGGTGCTGTCTTAGCATTTACAGAGCCGCCGTACTGGATACGAACTGCTGCTGCTGTTGCATCATCATATACTTCAGCGATACATGCACGGATTGCTGCACATACTTCTTCTGCCTGATCAGAGGTTGCTGTCTTACCTGTTCCGATTGCCCAGATTGGCTCGTAAGCGATTACCATGGAAGCAACCTGCTCTGCTGTCACGCCGGCTAAGTCAGACTTGATCTGCATTCTGATCCAGTCAAGTGTGATTCCCATTTCTCTCTGCTCTAATGTCTCACCACAGCAAAGGATTGGTGTAAGACCTGCTTCGAAAGCTTTCTTTACTTTCTTGTTCAGTAATACATCATCTTCCTTGAAGTAGTCACGACGCTCGGAATGTCCGAGAACAACATACTTCACACCTGCATCTAATAACATAGCTGCAGAGATCTCTCCTGTGTAAGCACCTTTCTCTTCAAAATACATATTCTCAGCACCTACTGCAATGTTTGTTCCCTTGCAGGCTTCTACTACAGGTACGATATCGATTGCAGGTACGCAGAATACTACATCTACATCATCATTTTTTACTAATGGCTTTAACTCTTCTACTAACTTTACAGCCTCACTTGGAGTCATGTTCATCTTCCAGTTTCCGGCTACGATCTTTCTTCTTGCCATGATTGGTTCTCCTTTATATGTTTGTTTTTGTTTATTGGCTGCGTGCAACAAGGCGTTGCCGCAGCTTTTACGCTGTGCGCAGTCCTTATTTATCGTTAGCTGCGTGCAACAAGGCGTTGCCGCAGCTTTTACGTTGTGCATAGCTCTTATTTATCGTTAGCTGCGGCAACGCCTGGGAGTTCTTTTCCTTCTAAGAATTCAAGGGATGCTCCACCACCTGTTGAGATGTGTGTCATCTTATCGCCAAAGCCTAACTGGTTAACTGCTGCTGCAGAATCACCACCACCGATGATTGTTGTAGCATCTGTCTCAGCCAATGCCTTTGCAACCGCAATTGTTCCTGCTGCAAGTGTAGGATTCTCGAATACACCCATTGGTCCGTTCCATACAACTGTCTTAGCTGTCTTAACAGCCTCTGCATACATAGCTGCTGTCTTAGGTCCGATATCGCAGCCTTCTCTGTCTGCCGGCATATCTGTTGCATCATAGGTCTCTACTTCAACCGGAGCATCGATTGGATTTGGGAAATCCTTGATTGTTACAGCATCTACCGGTAATAATAACTTCTTGCCAAGCTTCTCAGCCTTAGCCATCATTTCCTTACAGTAGTCGATCTTAGAATCATCTACTAAGGAGATACCGATCTCATATCCTTTTGCCTTTAAGAATGTGTATGCCATACCGCCACCGATGATTAAGGTATCACATTTCTCTAATAAGTTATCGATAACATTTAACTTATCAGCAACCTTTGCACCACCTAAGATAGCTACGAAAGGTCTTACCGGATTCTCTACTGCATTTCCTAAGAAATCGATTTCTTTCTGCATTAAGTATCCAACAACTGCTGTATCTACTAAGCTTGCAACACCTACGTTGGAGCAGTGAGCTCTGTGTGCAGTACCGAATGCATCGTTTACGAATACATCACAGATAGATGCAAGATCCTTAGAGAAAGCCTCTCCGTTCTTTGTCTCTTCTGCTCTGAAACGTGTATTCTCAAGTAAGATTACATCGCCATCTTTCATCGCTTCTACAGCTGCTCTTGCATTTGGTCCAACTACTTCAGGATCTGCTGCAAACTTCACTTCCTGTCCTAACAGCTCGCTTAATCTTGCTGCTACAGGAGCAAGTGTCTTGGTCTTCTTATCTTCTTCTGTCTTTACTTTTCCAAGGTGGGAGCAAAGGATTACCTTTCCGCCATCTGCAATTAACTTCTTGATTGTAGGAAGAGCAGCTACCAGACGGTTCTCGTCTGTGATCTTACCTTCTTTTAAAGGTACATTGAAATCGCATCTGCAAAGAACACGAAGTCCTTTTACGTTAATATCATCTACGGATTTTTTATTTAATGACATGTGAATTCTCCTTTTTTATTCATAAGATAAAAAAGGAGCCCGGTCCAAATAGACCGGACCCCTTCCTGAGTCTGAATCCGCACACGACAATTCCAAAAGAAACTGTTATGCGGCTACACACTTATGTTGTTTTACTTTCAAATCAGCTTAAATTATGCTAATTCAGAGAAGTATTTGATTGTTCGGGAACAATCTTCTTCAAATTAATTATGCTAACTCTGAGAAGTATTTGATTGTTCTTACCATCTGGGATGTGTAAGAGTTCTCGTTATCATACCAAGAAACAACCTGTACTTCGTACTGGTCATCAGATACCTGGTTAACCATTGTCTGAGTAGCATCGAATAATGAACCATATCTCATTCCTACGATATCGGAAGATACGATCTCATCCTCGTTGTATCCGAAGGACTCGTTAGCTGCTGCTTTCATAGCTGCATTGATATCTTCTTTTGTAACGCCAGCTTTCTTAACAACTGCTGTTAAGATTGTTGTAGATCCTGTAGGGGTTGGTACACGCTGAGCAGATCCGATTAATTTTCCGTTTAATTCTGGGATAACAAGTCCGATTGCTTTTGCAGCACCTGTTGAGTTAGGAACGATGTTAACTGCAGCTGCACGGGATCTTCTTAAATCACCTTTTCTCTGTGGTCCGTCAAGTGTCATCTGATCACCTGTGTAAGCATGGATAGTTACCATGATACCAGACTGGATTGGTGCATATTTGTTTAATGCATCAGCCATAGGTGCTAAGCAGTTTGTTGTACAGGAAGCTGCAGAAATGATTGTATCTGTTGCTTTTAATGTCTCATGGTTTGTGTTGTATACGATTGTAGGAAGGTCGTTTCCTGCTGGAGCAGAGATAACAACTTTACGAGCACCAGCGTTGATGTGAGCCTGTGCTTTTTCTTTGGATGTATAGAATCCAGAACACTCTAATACAACGTCTACGTTTAATTCGCCCCAAGGACAATTGTTTGCATCTGGGAATGCGTAGATCTTGATTTCTTTTCCACATACGATGATGGAATCGTCTGTTGCAGAAACTTCATCAGCATGCTCGTATTTTCCCTGAGAAGAATCATATTTTAACAAGTGTGCTAACATCTTTGGGCTTGTTAAATCGTTGATTGCTACTACTTCATATCCTTCTGCTCCGAACATCTGTCTGAAAGCAAGACGACCAATACGGCCGAATCCATTAATTGCTACTCTTACTGCCATTATTCATTCCTCCTAGAATTTATAAAATATTCTTGCCTTGGGATTTAATATTCCCAACATGTCTATATTTTACCCAATTTCTTCCCAAAGTTCAAGTAGGTACATGCACTTTGTTAATTTTTTCACCATTTTATAGAATGATCCGCCTTTTTCAAACATTTTTTACAACTTTTCAACAAAATGCTTCATTATCTTTTGACATAGTGTTTAAATTCTATTATATTATTCTGTGTAATATATACAAAGAAATAATCATTACTTACGAAAAGATATTTTTTTCTTGGTACAAATGTGTAATTTTGCTTATCTGTTTTCAGCAATTTCGCACCAATTCTGATCAAAGGAGGAATCTCTTATGCTTTGGGACACACATATGCACTCTGCTTTTTCCGGTGACAGCGAAGCAGCTCCGGAGTCCATGGTACAGGCTGCGATGCACGATCCGGTCGACGGGATCTGTTTTACCGATCACATGGATTACGATTACCCGGAGGAGCCGGACTTGTTTTTACTGGATACGGATTCGTATTTTTCTTCCATGAAGGAATTGCAGGAAAAATACCGTGACCGTTTTCCGATCCGCATCGGCATTGAGATCGGATTGCAGCCGCATCTTGCCGGTCGTCTGAATACTCTGCTTAACCGTTACCCGTTTGACTTTGTCATCGGCTCTTCCCACGTTGTCCACGGACTCGATCCGTATTATGCACGCTTCTACGATGGGAAAACAGAACGTGAGGCATATCTGGAATACTTCGAATCGATCTTAGAGAATCTGGATGCCTACGATAACTTTGATGTCTATGGACATATCGACTATGTTGTCCGCTACGGTCCAAACAAAAATGCAGACTATTCCTATCAGAAATATTCTGACATCATAGACTGCATCTTAAAAAGACTGATCGATATGGGAAAGGGAATCGAAGTTAACACTGCCGGCTTCAAGTACGGACTCGGTCATCCGAATCCAACCGAAGATATCCTGTCACGTTACCATGAGCTTGGCGGTGAGATCCTTACCGTCGGTGCAGATGCCCATAAACCGGAGCATGTCGCCTATGATTTTGACCGGATTCCATCCATATTAAAAGCTGCCGGTTTCAAATACTATACCGTATTCAAAAACCGCCAGCCTGAATTTGTCAGAATTCCTTAGCAGATTGTTCCGCCACCTGCAACATAATCGCCATCATAAAAGACGACTGCCTGTCCCGGTGTGATCGCCCGCTGCGGCTCATCAAAGACACACCGGACGCGGTCTTCTCCGATGCGCTCTACCGTACACATCGCACCCTTATGTGCATACCGGATCTTCGCAAGCAGTCTGGTTGGCTCTTTAAAATCAGCAAGTGCCATAAAGTTCAGATTATCCGCTTCTAATTCCTTAGAAAATACATCTTCCGATCTTCCGATCACAACTTCATTCGTCTGTGGCCGGATCCCGGTTACAAATACATGCTCTCCCATTGCAAGTCCTAAGCCTCTGCGCTGTCCGATTGTATAATGTGTGATCCCCTTATGCTGACCTAATATTTTCCCGTCTGTGGTCACAAAGTTCCCGGCAGGCGGCACGTTTCCATTTGTTTCACGTTCAATAAATGCCGCATAATCATGATCCGGGATAAAACAGATCTCCTGACTGTCCTTTTTACTGGCAACCATCAGTCCGATCTCTTCTGCAATCGCACGGATCTCATCCTTATGGTATTCGCCAACCGGCATCAATGTATGTGCTAACTGTTCCTGTGTCAGATTATACAGCGCATAGGTCTGATCCTTTGCTGCCGTAACCGAATTGCGGATTGCATAGCGTCCGTTGTCCAGCTGTGCGATACGGGCATAATGACCAGTTGCAATATAATCCGCTCCGATCGAAAGGCTTCGCTGTAACAGCGATTCCCACTTTACATACCGGTTGCATGCAATACACGGATTCGGCGTGCGTCCCTTCAGATACTCTGCCACAAAATAATCCATGACGCTTTTTTTGAATTCATTTTTAAAATTCATGACATAATATGGGATCTCAAGCCGCTGTGCGACACGTCTGGCATCATCCACGGCACTAAGACCACAGCAGCCGCCATTTTCTTCCTGTACATATTCTGCCTCATCCTGCCAGATCTGCATGGTCACACCGATCACATCATATCCCTGTTCTTTTAACAGGTAGGCTGCCACAGAGGAATCTACCCCTCCGGACATGCCTACCACTACTTTTTTCTTTTCCATATCTATTCTGTACCTTTCTCTTAGTCTGTAAACATTAGACCACAGGCTTATTTTCAATCTTTTTTCAGTGTACTTTACCACTCCGGTCACGTCAAGTGGTTCATTTTTCTTTTCTTGTTTTTTCCAGATAGCTCTGATATTCCGGCACTTTTTCCCGTAGTGTCCGGATATTGTTCGTTAACTTTTCCACGACAAAATCTATATCCTCCCGTGTCGTGTTCGCACCTAAAGTCAGGCGGAGTGATCCCCTTGCTAATGATTCCGGAACTCCGATGGCGGTCAGTACGTGTGACGGTTCTTTCTGACCGGAAGTGCAGGCCGATCCTGCGGAAGCACAAATGCCATCCATGTCGAGCATGACAAGCAGACTGGCTCCGTCTACATATTCAAAACAAAAGTCTGCATTATTCGGCAGTCTGCGTTTCCAGTCCCCATTTAATCTGGTAAGCGGGACTTTCTTTAATACCGAATAGATCAGATAATCCCGCAGACGGCTCTCTTTTTCCTGCCGCTCCGCCATCGTCTGATATGCCATTTTTGCTGCAACACCCATACCGACAATTCCCGGTACATTTTCCGTGCCCGCACGGTTTTTCCGCTCCTGATCCCCGCCATGTACAAATGGAGGAATCCGCTTGCCTTCCCGGATATACAAAAATCCAATACCCTTTGGACCATTGAACTTATGTGCGCTTGCACTGAGCATATCCACATGCATCGTATTGACATGCAGCGGGATCTGTCCATATGCCTGCACAGCGTCGGTGTGAAAACAGATGCCATGTCTGCCTGCAATACTTCCTAATCGTGCGATCGGCTCGATTGTTCCAATCTCATTATTGGCGGTCATGATCGAGACCAGGATCGTGGTCGGACGGATTGCACGGTAAAGCTGTTCCGGACGCACCATACCATTGGCATCCACATCCAGATAAGTTACTTCATATCCGTTCTGTTCCAGATAGGCACAGGTTTTTAACACTGCATGATGTTCAATCTTACTTGTAATAATGTGATTGCCCCTGTGTCCGAGGCTTTCGGCAGTTGCCTTGATTGCCCAGTTATCTGCCTCACTTCCCCCGGCTGTAAAATAGATTTCTTCCGGCTCTGCGCCGATCGTCTCTGCAATCTCTCTTCGTACGTTTTCTATCGCATTCTTATTCTTGTTTCCAAAGTCATATACCGCAGACGGATTGCCATAGCGTTCCTCATAAT
>ERZ1034873.308-NODE-308-length-28750-cov-5.077226_pt1 | contig 28750 bp, 38 predicted proteins | sample MGYA00520689_ERZ1034873 | MGnify/ENA primary metagenome ERZ1034873 (study PRJEB33766, sample SAMN09781722) | gut metagenome | biome: gut microbiome | host: Homo sapiens | place: Madagascar | study: EMG produced TPA metagenomics assembly of the PRJNA485056 data set...
CTGGCGGACGCTGCCGATATCTCTCTTTCCTCGCTGAACAAGGTTCTTTCCGGAGAAACGGCAAATCCTTCCTTTCAAATGGTTGTGGCCATCGCCGCTGTCTGCGGTGCATCGCTGGATGAGATTGCCGGTCTGACGGAACGGCTTCCGCCAGAGAGTTTTTCTGTTTCGCGAGAGCTTGTTGAAAGTTACAAAAACACCATATACCGGCAGCACAGGTGGCTGCGGGTCTTTTTTATATCGCTCGCCGCTCTCATGGCGGCCGTTGTGGCCATGCTCGTTCTCGATTTATTCAACGGCAACATAGGATGGGTGCGGTGATGAACGGGTGTACAAGGAGGAAGGACGGGCGGCTGCAAAAGGCAATCACAGACCCCCGCACCGGGCGGAGGGTGTATTTTTATGGCAAAACAGAGCGGGAGATAAACAGAAAAGTGCTTGCCTTCTCCCGGAAGGCAGAAGCGGGGGCGACCTTTAAGGAGGTAGCGGACGACTGGTGGGAAGAGCACGAAAAGGAGATAGCACGGTCAACCGCTGTAAGTTATCGCAATTATATAAAAGATTGCATTTCTTTTTTCGGAGAAATCCCGATCCGGAACATCACGGTCAAGGACGTTGAGCAATTCCTCGTAGATGTGGCGGAGGCAAACGGCGGGAGGGCGAAAGCGTCCGTCCGGGAACGCCGGGTGACGCTCGGCATGATTTTCAAGCACGCCGCAAGAAAAGGGCTGGTGAACAGCAACCCCGTTTCCGTTGCACATCTTCCCAAAGGCACCGGCGAGAAGAAACGGCAGGCTGCCACGCCGGAGGAGGAAGCGCAGGTGCTGCGCAGCCTGGCAGATGACGACTTGCCTTTAGGTGTTTCGCTTCCCCCCGCCTTTGCCCTGCTGGCAGGAATGCGCCGGGGGGAAATCTGCGGGCTAAAGTGGGGGGATATCGACTTTGACAGAAACACCATCACGGTGCGCAGGTCGGTGGATTATTCTGCCCCCTCTCTTCCGCTCGTCAAAGCCCCAAAGACGGCGGCGGGGGTGCGCACCATCCCGCTGCTGTCCCTCCTGCGTGACAGGCTGTTACGCATCTCCCCCCGCAATCCGGAGACGTTTATCTGCACCGGAACGGAAGAACCGCCGCAGATTACGGCCACAACCTACTACTACCGACAAATTTTTCAGCGCAAATACAAAATCAAGGCCGGGCTGCACCAAATGCGCCACTCCTATGCCACAAGAGCCTTTGAGGCGGGGCTGGATGCCAAGCAGGCGCAGTCTCTGCTGGGCCATGCCAGCGTTAAGACAACGATGGACATCTACACGGACTTCCGCAGGAAGTCGCTGGAAGATGCAGCCCAAAAGCTGGAAACGTCTTTGGCGGCGAAAAATATCGAAACATCAAAATGATGTCAGCATGATGTCAAATGCCAAAAAGAACCCGTAAATACTGCATTTTTGCAGTTCTACGAGTTCAAATACTGCAAAAAATTAAAAGACAGCAAACACGGCGTTTTTTCCCGCATTTACTGGCTTTTTTGTAAAAGCGCAAAGCCCGCAAGAGGACAGAAAGGGACAGAAAAAGACTGCTTTTTGCTGTCAAAATGCTGTCATGTTTCCAAAAGAAAAAGCCGGGGAGTTCCCCCGGCTTTTATTCTTTTTCCTCCGTCACCGGAACACCGGTGCGGCGAGAGAAGCGTTCCGCCTCGCCCCTCCTCGGAAAGGGGCTTGCGCCCACCCAAAACAGAGGCACGCTTGCTTCCTCTGCGAGAGCCTCCACGCTCTTTCCGTATGCTTTTGCGATACGGGCAAGCGTTTTCAGCGACAAATCGCCCGCTTCTGCTGCACACATGGTCGGCACTGTTATTCCGGCCATTTTCGCCACGTCCTCCTGCCGGAGGCCTGCCTGCACCCGGTAAAGGCGCAGGCCGTTGGCCTTCCTCTCATTCATAGTCCGCCTCCGTCAATTCTTTTTCCACGTATGCGCTGGAATTCTCGAACAGCCCATCGCTCAACTGCCCCTCCAGTTCCCGCCCGCATTCCTCTGCGGTGTTGCGGGTAATTTTAACGAACAGCCACCCGCATTCACCCGTTCCGTTGCCTTCAATCGGCTGAACGTCAACAATGCGAATGCCTTGCGTTTCGTTGCTCCAATCGTAATGAATCCCGTTCTTTTCTTTTACATACGCATACAGGTCGCTCCAGATCTTCCATGTTCTCGTTACGCTGTTTTTCATCTTCTTTTCCTCTTTTCTTTTATTCAGGGTCGCTCCCCCTTTAACTGTCTTTATTATAGCACATTACAATCCATTTGTCAATAGTTTTTCTAAAGTTTTTTATATTTTTTTAAGTTTTTTTATAAGCAAAACACCCCCACCGAAGTGAGGGTGCAGGTGTCATGCTACGACATGCCAGTAGTAGCGGAGGGCCTTGCCAGGCTCTGCATCGGCATCGTCCAGCCAGTCCTTCGCAAGGCCGGCATAGATTTCGGCGTCAAAACGCGGGTTGAAAAAGTCGGAATACACCATATTCAGGGCGGCGAAGAAGTCAAACGGGTCGGCAGACGGCGCAACCTTCCGGCGCACTTCCTCGGCCTGCTCTTTCGTCCAGTGGCCGCCGTGTGTTCCGTCCTTGTTTATCATGGCGGCAACCCATTTCTCCGCCAGCTCCGCTCCCAGGTGGTCGCCGTAGAGGATGCGGTGCAGTGCACACTCCGTGTCCTTGCGCTCGTCCTCGTCCAGCTCGTCAACGGCATCCGCCAGCACATCCGCCAGCGCCTCCATCTGGGCAGGCGTCCCGCTGTCCGCAATCTTGCGGATTAACTTTCGATGCATATGGCCACCTCCCGTCAGCCTACCCGGCGGACTATCACGGAGACGTTGCTAAAGGTGGCCGCAACGCCGGTATTGGCAATGCTGATGGTGTCCGTTATCGGGCCGCGTGTGGCCCGGAAGGGAACGGTGAAGGACAGGGACTGCACAGCCGTGGTAGCGGTCGCAACGGTGGCCGTTGCCGTTCCGCCGGGAATGGCAGTGCCGTTTTGCTGTGCGGTAAGGGTTACGTTCCCCGCCACCGGCACGGTAAAGGTGGCATTTACCTCCACCTCGTACAAATTGGCGTAGCAGTCCCGCACGGTTACGGCGTTGCCGGACTGCCCCAGCACCGTGTTGCAGCTGCGGCGTACCGGGGGCGTTGTCAGCGGCAGGGATGCCCCTGCGGCAACGGCGGTGGCGGCGGGCGTGACAATATAAATGTAGGGCTTCATTTTTTCATCCTTTCTTTTAATAAAAATAGGGGGCGGCTGTTGCCGCCCCGGAATCAAGCGGCTATATCAGCCTGTAAGGTGTGTTTTTGCGCCGCTGTTAAGCGACAAAGCCTGCGCCGTAAGAGCAACCGCCGCAACCGGCGTTGCCGCCGCAGAAGGGGTTGCTGCCTGCGTTGTACGCAAAGGTGGAGGGGTAACGCACCACGCCCGCCATGGACAGCTCCCGCTCCAGCTGGTTGATGCGCTGCGCCTGCCGGTCAATCTTGTCCGCCGCCAGGGCGTCAAGGACTTTCTGCGTCTGCGCCGTGATGGTTGCATTGATACCGGCGGTATTGAGGGCACCGTTGTAGTTAACCCCGTCTATCGCCCGCTGCGTCTGGCAGCAACAGTTTTGGATGGCCATGTTGGTGTTGCCAAACTGCTGCGCCATCTCATAGGCGACCGTGGACAGGCCGTTTGTGACAGCATCCGCTTTTGCCTCAATCCGGTTGCCGTTGTTCATTACCTGGCTCTCCAGCCGGGTGAAGTTGGCGGAGTTGTTGAGGTCCTCCACCGTGGCAGCTCGGCCGGCATTACCGCCGCCCATAAATCCGCCGCCGCCCCACATAAGGGCAAGAATGGCGAACAGCCACAGGCCCTCAGTGCCAAAGCCAAAGCCGTTGTTTGTTTCTCCCATTTTTTTGATTTCCTTTCATTTATTTGACACACCGGCGGACGTCACGCCGGGAAGTCACGCTTGCAGTTGCCGGACTACAGCCTCCGGGTCGATGCCACGCTGACTGCACATGGCCCGGAACACCTTTTCCGGACTTTGGCCGCCGCACATTTGCAGGACCTGTGCCATCTGCGGGTTTTGCCACAGCATGGCGGCAGGGTTGCCGCGCATGGCCGCCATCAGGCCCTTTGCCTGCTGGATGCCCTGGGCAAGCTGCGGAGGCAGACCGCCAGCGGCCTGGGCGGCAGGATAAAGCGGGTTGACTGCGCCGGGGTACATCTGATAGGGCGGTGGCATGAAACCACCCTGCGGGGCATACTGCTCAAACATAGCGCACCTCCGTGTTTTTTCTTTTTTTGTCACCTCCATTATAACAAAAAAAGGCGGGGCAAACGCCCCGCCTTTCTCTCGCTTTTATTCGGTTTTTTCGTCAGTTTTGCGCCTTTTCCGCGTCATACGCAGCGCACAGGCGCACCAGCTCCCGGTGCTGCCGGTCGTACATCGACTTGCTGATTTTCAGCAGGTCGCAGATGCGCACCACCAGCAGTTCCCGAGGGTCATTATACCGCAGCTGCAGGATTTTCGCCTGCAAAGACGTCAAACCCGCCTCCTGCGTGTATTCCGCTACTTTCGCCTTGGACATTCGCTCCAGCTTCTGCATGCTCTCCGCCTCCGTTTTTGGTTGCGGAGCCTGCACCACGCTCCTGGTTCGTCTTTTTCCACGCGCGGAATAATTTTAACTGCCGGGACTGCCAGCGGCAGTAGTTTGCGCCATAGACCGTGTAGGTATCCCGGCCCTTTGCCAGGCCCCGCCATACGCGCCAGGCGAGGCAAAGCAGCTTAAACAGAAACAGTACCACCGCCGCCGCAGACACCGCCTGCCCCGGCTCTGCGTAGATAGCGCCGGAGGAAAGGACAATGACCACGGTGGATATCACCGTGGTGGACATGGTCCGTGCCCCGGCCTTTTTCGCCGTCACCGGAGCAAAGCCGCGCCCGGATGCGTCCCCGTCCTCGCACAGCAGCATAGCCTCCGTCATGCTGATAGGCTTGATTTTTTCGGACAGTGCAATGATTTTGCGCTCCTTTTTGTTGGGCGACCACGCCCCCGGCACATCCGTCCGGCCGCGCTTGTCCCATGCTTCCACAAGCACCGGCTTCACTCCGGAAGAAGAAAGGAAACGCCGCACCGCTCGTTTCCTTTCTTCCATGATATACCAGTCGCAGTACTCCTGCAGTTCTTCCACGCTGCCGCTTGCCATGGCTTCCTCCGCAAGGGCGGTCGCCTCCGCCTTGGCTTCCACGTACTCCTCCGCTTTTCTCCCCGCTATGGCCCCTTGCCGCTGCGCTGTTGCGTAGGTAAACAGGTAGGCGATGATGGTTACAACGGCATCAGCCGTCATTTGGAGGGCAAATTCCATGCCACGGATATCCACCGGGGCGAAAATCTCCATGAACAGAAGGAACGCTGACATGACAGCGGCAATGATGGCGGCGTTGGAGAGGATGCCGTTGACCACCCCGCCGCCTTTTTTGCGGATGGGCTTTTCCGCCCTGGTTTGTTTGATGCCGTCTCCCATCATGCCACGGAGGGCATCAAGTTCATCCATTGCCGCCGCCCTCCGTGGTGTCCTTTTCTTCCTCCGCTTTTATCCGTTCGGCGACCTTAAACAGCACCGCACCCAGCACGGAGAAAGGGGCGGAGAAAAGAAAGATTTTCGCCACATCCGCCGCTATGGCGTTGACGGCATACAAAAGGATGCCGCCCACAAGGTAGATTTGCCACACGCTGGGGCTTTTCAGCGCCTGCCGGATGTAGCGCCAAAACGGCAGGCAGCACACCCCCAGCAGCAGGACGGAAAGGAAGGAAATCCGCTTGTCCGCCGTCTGCCAAAGGGGGAAGAAATACAGCGTGGCAGCCACCGCCGGAAAGATGCAGCAGGCAAAGCCTGCCGCCATCAGGCCGATGTGTTTAGCTGTCTTTTTCATCCCCTGCCGCCCCCTCTTTCATCTTCTCACATTTCTGCAAAAATGCCGCATAAGCCTTGGTAAACCGCTCCCGATTCTCCGGGGTGGTGTTGATGCAGGCAAACAGCGTGGCCATCATTTCGCCGCACTTCTCCTGCACGGCCAGAAACTGTTGCTGCTTCTCCGCTTCCGTCTCCGCCGCCTGTTCCAGCGTTCCCTGCATCTCCAGCAGCTTTGCCGCCGTCTGCTCCGTCATTTTACTTGCCGTATCCGCTGCGCCCTTAGCAGAGGTCAGCGCACGAACCACCACCGGGATGAGGCCTTTCTTTTGCAGCACCAGCACCGCAAAGGTAAACAGCGCCGCCACCGCTGCGAAAATCTTTTCCAGGTTCGCACCCAGGAAGTCCATGACATCCTCCAGCCAACCTCTGGCAGGGGCAGCTTCTCCCGCACCGGCTTCTGCCGCCAGCGCCGGAACGGCAAACAGGGTAAACAGCACGGCCAGCATGACCGTCATGGCAATCAGTTTTTTCATTATTTTGCACCTCTCTTTTTTATTCGTCCGTTTCCGGAATTTCAGGGGCGGTGGGGGTCAACCCGTACACCGCCGTTTCCAAACGTTCCAGCCGCTCCAACACAGCCAGGTCAAAGGGAGTGAGCCGGTACTCCCCGTCCTGCTTGACGATGTACATAGGCTGCACCGTCCAGCGCTGCACCTCCCGCCCGTCTGCATACTGCCGCAGGGTTATGCACAGTTTCCCCGGCTCTATGGCGGCCGTGGGAACGTCAAGCGCCCCATTGACCACCTTGACGTCATATCTGCCCGCCGGAGATACCAGGACGGCGTACAGGCCGTCTACGGGGCCGGAAACGGCAATCTCCAGCGGGTCATTCTCCGCCATGATGTACCGGTCCTGCCCCTCCCAGATGCCCCGTCCGGGAATCAGTTTAAGCGTTGCTTTCATCCGTCTGCGCCTCCCCTTCTTCCGTGTCGGCTTCTTCCTCCTCCGCTTCCTCTGCTGCTTCCGTTTCCACCGGGGCTTCCTCCACCGGCGGATAACGCCTTGCAAAAGCGGCAGAACGGCGGGCTGCTTCTGCGGCCTGCTCCTCCGCCCGGATGGTGGCTCTTTCCGTCAGCAGAGTGGCGTAGGCATCTGCGGCGGGGAGGGTGGCCCAGGTCTGCACCACTGCTCCCTCCTCCACAGCATAGACCGGCAGGGCCGTCATGCCGTCAGTTGTCTGCGGCTTGTCTGCCGCCGTAAAGGGATGCCATCCGTTTTTGGCCAGCCATGCGGGGGTTGGGTTTGTGGTCACCCCCTCCGCTGTGCGGATGTGTCCGCTTTCGTCCGAAAAGTCCGCAATATGCGGGGTGCGTATTTTTGCAAAAATCATGTTGCACTCCTTCCCAGCACGTTGCCCCAGAGGGCCGCGCCGTCCCAGTTAAATTCAACCCGATATCGTTTCCCCGACACGGGGGTGAATACACCGCCCGTGCAGTTGTCCCCGGTCATGACGCACACAGCCGGCAGGGTGAGGGTGGGTGCTGTCGTTGCAGCATCCAGCACCAGCGCCGAACGGAACACCGCTCCCGCACCCGGCGTTTCCGACAGGGTGACAGTGACGGTGTCCGCCGTCCCAACCCGGTGCTCCGTGTTGGCCGCAAGGACAAAGGTGGCCTGGGCTTTGGCCAGGTCCATGGTCAGCACCGTGAGCAGATTGTCGTCCCTTCCGCCGATGAGCGTATAGGAGACGCGCAGGGTGTACGTTCCGGCCTCCGTCAGGGTCAGGGGGCCACGGTGCCCGGCGTCAATGGTCCCGCCGCTGCTGCCGTCCGCCACCGTACCATCTGACACGTAGGCCCCTTTCAGCGCAGTTCCGGCGGCGTTGGTAACGTAGATATCGATGCCATCATAATCGCTGCCGTTAAGAGATAAGGTTTTCGCCCTTGTGGCGGGAATGACAACCGTCTTACCGCTCTCCACCTTTACGGTTCCCAGCACGGCGGTGGCGGTTACGGTGTCCCCCAACCCAGCGGCGGATGGGGCAACCGACAGCCGGAACCCCTTGGCCGTCCGGGTGAAGGTCATCGTCCCGCCTGCCCCGGTGCCGCCCTGGGCGGAATCCATGGCTTTGGTAAAGTCCGCCGCAATGCCGTAGGCTCCCACCTGCCCGTCCGGGAAGGACAGGGCCAGGGTCTTGACCGGGGAAGCGTATAAGAAGTCCTGGGCCTCCCCCCGGTACTCCAGATACAGCTCATACGTCCCGGCCTCCGTAAGCGTCTTTGCGGCATAGTGGCCCAGGGTACCGTCATTCGCGGAGGGGGAATCGGTGGTGTCCGACACATAATCGCCGGAATATGCCGTCGTGCCCTTTTTGGCATACAGCCGAAAGCCGGCGGTGCCAAACCCCACCCCGGCGGTGTTGGAGGGGGTTGCCGGGAGGGTGAACGTCTGCCCGTTTTGCAGGGTCAGGGTGCCAACCTTGGCCGAAACCGTGCCCATGTCCGCCAGACCGGACAGTCCCTCCGTGGCGGTGGCGGACAGGGCCTGCCCGTTGACGGTGGTGGTGAGGGTCAGGGTGCCACCCATGTCGGTGGATGCTGTTTTGGTCTGACCTGCGGCAAGCGTCACGGTGGGAGTGGCGGTAATGTCCTCGGCCGCAACCGCTTCCACCTGTGCGGACCAGCCGCCCAGGTTCAGCCCGGCAATCACAAATTTCGTATAGTCGATGGCCGCCTGATACTTGCCGTCTGCGTATCCCTTGGTGGCGGCGTGGTAGTCATAGGTGGGTGTTTTGAGGTAGATGTTGCCGTTTGCGTCCCGGATGGGCAGGGTGCCGGAGGTGTACCAGTTTTGTTCCACCGTCAGCTCTTTCCACACCCCGCCGTAGCGCCACAGGACTACATAGTTTTTGCTGACATCCGCTCCCAGCACCGGCACCCGGGCCGGGTTGACCACCGCCTTGCCGGATGTATTCAGCTTCAGCCCGTCTGTCAGGCTGTCCTTGCGGACGTATTCCTCCAACGGTACGGCCGCCTCGTTCTCCACTGCCTGCCAGCCGTCCCACCAGTAGTCTGGAACGCCGGTTTCTTCCAGCCAAAACTCCAGCCCAGCCTTTATCGGCCATACCGTTCCGGCGGGGATGTCGTCCTCATCGGCATACAGTGCCGGCAAGGACGTGATGCGGGAGAAATCCGACACGCTCACGGAGGCCTTGTCAGCGTCAACGGCGTAGGCAAAGCGATATGTCCCACCGTCTGACGGGGTGTAGGTCATTGGCGTCAGGAGCGTTTCCCCCTTGGCAAGGTCAATGTCATTGGTGGCGGTGGTTGTCCCGGACACGGTTGCCCATGCGCCGCCGGTCTGCTGCTTTTCCATCTGCCAGGCGATATTGACTGTGACGGCGTTTTTCGCCGTGAGAATGAGGGTGGCCACCTTCTGGCCGCCAGCCGTCCCGGCCTCCGCCGCACCGGAAACGAAGGAAAAGCCGTTTTCAAACGCTTCCAGCACCTTGCATTTCGGCCGGGAAGCTATGTAAGCCTCCATTTCTGCCTTGGTATCGAAGATGATGTGCGGGCGGATGTTTTCCGCCACGGTCAGCGCCTGGTTGGCCGTGTCTACCGCGCCGGATGCGGTGGCTTTCGCCCCTTCCGCTGCGGTTTTGGCTTCTGCCGCAAGGCTGTTGACCTCCACCGCTTTGTCATAAGCGGTTTTCACCTGCGCCGCCGCCGTGTCCGCAACGCTCTTTGCACTGTTGGCAGTGCTCACGGCCTGCGCCGCTGTGCTCACCGCCTGCTCCGCCTTGGTGTCGGATGCGACAAGCAGCAGCCGGATGTCCTCATGCGCTGCACCGTTCCGGTTGTGCGCTGCAATGTCTGCCGTGATTTTGGCGGAAAGAGCGGTGACGGCGCTTTCTAGGCTGTCTATGTCGCCCTCCGCCGTCTCCATGCGGGCAAATAATCCGGTAGCTGGTACGGCAGGAGTGCTGCCATCCGCCGGTACAGTGGGCTTTCCGACAGCCTCGCTGACGTTGTCCGTCGTCCCTTTCACCGCTTTCAGCACCGTTAGGATGTCGGCAAGAAGGTTTGCGGCAGATTCGCTGGCGGTCAGCTCCCCCACTGTCCCAGGCAGGAGAAGCGGAACGGCCTGCGTCACCCGGAAATCCACCGTGCGGGTCACCGGGTTGGAAGGCGTGACCGTCTGCCCCTCCACGCTTGCCCCGGTGTAGACGTAGAGCGTCATGCGCACCGTTCCGTCCTGCGCCAGCACAGACGCAGGCAGCAGCGCTTTCCAGGCAGGCAGGCTCTCCAGCTGCTCCAGCGGGAAGCTGTCCGCCTTGGTGGTGCTGTTTTGGCCCACATATTGGGTAGCATACGTCCCATCCGGCAGGCGGTAGGCGGCCACCATCTGCGTGGCGGGGGCAATGTCGCCCACCACCCACAGCACGTTGTAGCCGCTGGAGTACTGCCCCGTATGGTCCGGGACAGTTGCGACTACATTGTAGCCGCTGTCCATGTAAATCAGCATATCTTTGTCCTTTCTATGGTTTATATCGGGAATTCTGATAATGAAATCCAAAAGTCACTGCCGGACAGCCCCACTTCGCCGTTCTTGGCAAGCAGCAGCCGCCCGTCTGCGTCTATGACGGCAACCGCCTGCGGCCGTGTTTCTCCGGCCGGAGATGTAGGGCCGCTGATGCGCACATAAGAGCGGCTGATGGGGGCGCCGCCGCTTGTGTCAACGGACAAGACAACAGTAACCAACGTTTTTCCTGCCATGTCCGTGGAGCTGGGGGAGAGCGTGTAAACGTTTGTGTCTGCACTGTAATAGTCCCCTGCCTCCAGGCGGCTTTCGTGCGGGGAGATTCTACGCTTGGCGAAAACATAGCGGTATGTGCCCTTTTCGGCTGCAACCCACGGCAAGGCTTCCGCAAAACCGGGGAACACGATAATGTCCGCCTCGTTACTAACGCAGTGCCATTGCAGGGTGAAAGACAGCTTTTCCCGGCTGTCCTTTTTGATGAGCAGCGGAAAACCGCCAGTACCCCACATCTTGCGTGACTTGTCAGCGTCCGTAAAGCCTCCGGTTTCTTCATAGTCCACCAGGGATGGAAACTCATCCGGGTATCGCGGGAAAGCATCCGCCACCGATTCCACCTCGCTGTCTTGCAGCGGGACACGCTCCCACAGCGTTATGCCGACTGTTTCCAGTCGGCCGAAAGCGTCCCCGTATGGTGCGGAATATTGGTATTTTGCTGCTTCAAAAACATTTGTTTTGACGCTTTCCCGCACGGATTTTCCTGCACCGTAGTTATCCTCCATGGCAAAAGCGAACACAGCGGAGTTGCCCATGGCAAATGAAGTCACCGGAAGCAGCAGACGACGGCTGCCACCATCTTCAAATTTACAAGCCAATTCTGCAAGGGAAACACGCCGCTGCTCCGCTGTTGCCGTCCCACTTCCACCGGCAAGGGCGTTTGCCAGCTCGTATTTCATCCCGGAAAACTCACTTTCGTACCGCCCTGTGCTTGCGCCGCTTTCGCTGTTGATCCGGATATACAACCCGTACCGGATATTGCGCTCCGTGCTCTCTACCTCGCTGACCTCATATTGCCGGACCGCACGGTTGAGGGCAACGGAGGACAGGGCCAGATAGTCCCGGCTCCATGTTACCGTAGCCTTGATAGTAGCCCCCGGGATTATCTCCCGGTTGACCTGGGACGCATAGTAAACAGCGCCGCCAACGGCTTGCCATTGACCAGGGCGGGGAACGTCCGCCAGTTTGTCATAGTAGTGCGTTTTCACGATTTGCGGGTTGCCGGAGCGAATGAGAGCGGAACGAACATTTTTGCCGTACGCCGTCACGTCAACGGCGTTTGCCGCCTGGTTGTACCAAAGATCAACCGGTTCCGCCGCTTTCGTTATCGCAGGCTTTACGGCTTCTGCCGTGAAGGAGGCAAGCGGCACATAGGTGATGCGGAACAGCGGCGTTCCGCCGATTTCGTTAGGAAAATACCTCGTGGCGATGTTCTCCCACGCTGTTTTTTCGACAAGCAAAATGTTTTTCCCGGAATATTGGAAGCCCTGTATGCTTTTCCCGCCTCTGGTGAAAAACAAGAAGTCGCTCTTTGTGCGCCCGGTTGAGTAAAGTCGGCCATAGTCGCTTTTCAGCGCATAGTCCGCCGCCTCCAAAACCGCACGGGTGATGTCCTTCTCCACTGTGCCGATTCTCGCCTCAACCTTGGTGATGTACTGGATAGGCAGTCCGCCAACAAGGGCAAGCACCCGGTTGTCCGCTATGATTGCGTCCGTCCCATCCTCGCTGCGGCATGAAAGCCAGCCGCCGGTGAACGGTACCACCGTAGAGAATTTGCCGTCCCGGTCTGCCTGCGTGGCGTTTGCCACACGGGAGACAAAGGCCGTAGCATAATCCGCTGCGGACTGTCCGGCATCGTACAGGCTATAGTCTGTATTGGTATACTCTGTTCCCGTCCCAGTGAAATCAAAGGTAATGGTGTCCCACCTCATTTCATCCGCCGCAGACGGCACCAGCCTGGGTATGGCGTGCATCTCCGCCCCCACCTGCATCAGGCACTCCCACAGGGTGGCGCCTGTGAAGCAAAACTCCGGCGCTTTCAACGCCGAAAGCCGGGCGCGGAGCGTTTCGTCAAGGTGGAAGCGCGGGGCGACCGTTGTCAAATTTTGCGACACAGAATAGTAGCGCAGCGTTTCTGCGCACAGCAAAAGCCGGTCAATTACTCCCGCCATGGTGTAGGTGAACACCCCATCCAGGGCGGAGATTGCCGCCACGCATTCCACCGTCCACGTTGCTTCCCACAGCGCAAGGGTTTCGTTTTCTTTGCCGAATTTGGAAAGCCTGTAAACATATGTCCCTACGACTTCCGGATAAACATATTCTTTCGGTTCTTCCAGATCCGACAAGTCTATTACATCCCCGGCCGGTGTTGTCACGGTAAATTTATCCACCGTTTCTTTTTCACTTAATCCGTCCATCCCGGATGAATAAAGACTGACCGTCAAAGGCGGGGCTGTCGTCTGTTTGTCGCCGAATTGCACGTAAAAACCCAAAACACCACTTCCGGTTTTTTCTGTTTTTGCATATTTTACCGTTGTACCAGCCCCTGAACCTTGCACCTTGCTCCAGTTGTCGGTTATATCTTCCGGCACAGGTGCGCCGTAGTCTGCGCTCTTGTCAAGAATGTTCGTAAAGCACAGGGTGTCCACGTTGACGCGCTCCAGTATCTTGGTAGGCTCCAGCACTGTAAGGGTGTGTTTGTACCCCATTTCCGGCTCCGTCCAGGCGATTTCAACCTGATCGGAATCCACATAGCGATACAGCGTTTCCTCTCCACCTGCACCGTCTTCCAGTGCCATTTTCAAGCGAGTGAACGGCTGTATCGGCAGTGCCTCTGTGCTGTACAGCGTCAGGGTGGTCTGGTCAAGCGTTTCGTCCAATGACCCGCTATCCACTATGGGAGTTGCCAGCTGAGCGGTGATATCCTCCGGCGTAAACACCAGCTGCTTTGTGGTGGCGTCCCTGCTGACGCTGTACCGCCACAGCTGCACGCCGCTGTCCTGCTTTATCATCTGCTGCGGTCACTCCTTCCTGCCCGTTCCAGCGCGTTCGCGCGGGTGTATTCCGCTCTGTTTTTCGTAAAGTTAAAGTCCCACACGTTTACGCCTATGTTTACCGCTACCATGCCGGCAGCGATTACCGCCCCCGGAACGCCGCCGGACGCCGCCCCGGCCGCTATGGTCGTGCCATAGCCGATGATTGTTGACGCAGCCCCCACAATGGCCTGCTTGTTGCTGTCGCCCGTCACCTGCCCAACCCTTGCCATGGCAATGGCTTTCGCCTGCGCGCCGAATTGCTTGGCAACGGCAATGCCGACAACGCCCTTTGCCGCAGACGGCTGCGGGTTGTGCGTTTTTGGCGTTTCCACCCCTTCTGTTGGGGTGGTGTCCGTTCCCTCGTCCGCTGCCGCTCCCTCACCCGTCACGGTGATGTTGATGTTTTGCTGTAATACGTCTGCCATATCATGCCTCCTGTAGCGTCAGGGTAAAGCTGCCGAAGCTGCCGAACTGGTCAGCGTAGGCCACATTGGTGACGGTGTAAGTCTTTTCGATGGACCGCCCGGACGTAAGCGCCCCGGTTGGGAAAATGTCCTGGATGGTCATGGTTTCCTCGATGGGCGTCTTATTCCACGCAGCCTCGAACAGCCGGTTGCACACTGCGTCTCCCCTCGCCGCTATCGTCAGGGAGGCCGTCAGAGAGCGGGAACGGGTGCGGGTGGTGGTGTGGCTGCTGCCCACCTTCTGCGGCGTCTCTGCCTCGCAGGAGGTAACCATGGAGCGGGACAGGACCAGCAGCTCCGTGTAAACGGTTTCGGTGCTTTTCTGGCCGAAAAAGGCCCCGGTCTTGATGTCCGCCCCGATGTAGGCTGCTTTTTCCTCAATCACCAGCACCGTGCCGGTAATAGTGGCAAGCTGCGTCAAGCCGCCCATGTCAAAGCCTGGAGCAGAGGAGACAGCGGCGAAGTCCAAGAAAGACCGCCATGTATATTTTTTTTCAACGCCATCAACGGTTTCCTTTACTGCACCGCCCTGCACCCCGATGAGGGAGGCCAGGACATTCAGCCGCGCGTGCTTTTCTGCATCGTCAATGCACGGGACGCCAAACTCCAGCGTTACGTTGATGCTCTCCGCCCCACTTGCCCCGCTCTTGTACGGGATGCGGTTCGCCGTCATGACACCGTAGATGCCGCTTGCGTCCGCTCTGGCCATATTGCAGTTGACGTCAATTGATACGTTCAGCACGTCCGCCCCGACGGCCTTCCGCAGCACGTTTTCAAACGCCCCGGCCAGGGTTTCAAATTTCATCATGTGCGCTTTCCTCCATATGTCCGCAGCACCATGTTCACGGTCTGCGTCACGCTTTTCTGTATCCACCCCGGGCGGTGGCTGGTTTTTTCCGTATAGACGGCGTACAAAACCCCATCATTGCCTATGGCAACCCGGTACTTTTGCGGGCTGACCTCCGCCATTTCAACGCCATTCTGCTTTAGGTTTCCCGGGAACGGTGAACCCGGAATCGGCCCCAGCGGCTTCTCCCGCACAGGGGCATTTTCAGCAAGCCTTGCCCGCAGATACTCCGCCACCCGGCGTGCCGTCAGCTCATTCATGCCATCACCTCAAAGACAGCACCGACAGCGTCTTGCGCTGCGCTGCGGTAAACACCGGCGTAAGCACCTGTTTGCGGACGGAGGAAAGGATGTACATCCGCTCCCCTACCCGCACACGGTAGTTGGCCGGAGAGACTGCGACCTCATCCGGGACAGGGTCTGTGGTGGCAATGTCCAGCGTTTGGCCGCAATTGTTGCGGCCGATGCCCAAAAACTCGGCTGCGGTCGTCTCCGGCGTTATAGGCCGGTACCGCAGGCGGCACACCTGTTTCCCCGCAGTAGTCTCAATCGCTGCCTTGTACTTGTACGCTATCGGCATAGGCCGTCACCCCCTCAATCAAATTTGGCCGAACGCCGGACAGAAGCCCGGGAACGCCTGGGGCCACAATCTTGCGCCGTATGGCCGCTGCATCCGTCAGGCGCAGGTCGCCGTCCGTGGAAAGGCTGCTGCCGTCCAGTTTGGCAAAGCTGCCGCCTGCGTCCAGCTGGTAGTCAATCTGGCACACCAGCGCCCGGCGGATGGCATCTTTAACGCATGGGGAGCCGTTGCGTATCAAGCGGTCTTTGAACTCTTTGCCGCCACGGGAATAGATGAGATTATAGACCGCCGCATGGGCGTCCTCCAAAATGGTGTTGGCCTCCGCCTCGGAGGATGTGTCCATCAGGTCACGCAGCGGCTTGCCGGTGGTGGCGGTGTAGGTGTCTGCACTCATGGTGATTGGATAGTCGTTCAGCTGCATCTTTCCGCCCCCTCAATATTTCAGGCCTGCGCCGATAAACGGCAGCAGGTCCTCCGCCCGCTTGCTGGCCAGGGTCTTGCCCTCCCGCTTGCGTCCGGCAATCTCGCACATGAGCAGCGCCCCGGCCTCCAGCGCCTGGGCCTTGCCCACTTCCTCCGGCGTTTCGTAGCCGTATTTCGTGCCGCATGCATACCGTGGGAAGTCCAACGGCTGCCAAATGTTAAATTTTTGCCCCGGCTTTGGGATGGCCTCCAGCTCTATGAGTGCATCCGCCAGGAAGCGCTCCTGCTGTTCCTCCGTCAGGGCGGCGAAGTAATCCGCCGTTCCGTCCATGGTCATTTTGCGGAGGTAGGCCATGGCGTCCGCCGGGAGAATATAGGTATCGGTTCCAACCGTCATTGGTTGCACCTCCTTGCTTTCAAAAGTAGGGGGCAGGGTTTCCCCTGCCCCGGGAAAATCACTTCACCTGCTTCCAGGCAGAAGAAGCATAAACGAACACCGTTCCGGCGGGATAGTTTGTCCCGCTGACAGCGGTTTCTGGGTCGTATACCGTAGACGCACTCTTGGTGACGTAGTAAGTGGCCGCGTCCTGGCTGGAGGACGGCAGAGCGTCTACCACGGAAACCTTGGTATGCGTTCCATCGCCGGGAATAAAGCCGTGGATGAGGTCGCCAGCCAGGGCTTTGGTGCCGAAGTCATAGTACAGCTCGATGGCGTAGTCATTGGACAGCGGGATGCGCTCTCCGGCGTAGTCCTCCATGGTAAGAGGCTGCGCCACACTCTCCCGGGCCATGATGATGCCACCTGCGCCGGCGGGCAGGAAAAGCTCGGAGAACAGCGCCACGCCATTGATGCCGCGCAGGTCCTCATCGGCCACGGCAAAGTTGGCGTTGTACATCTTGTTTACAGCGGTTTTCAGCCGGCTGTACTGCTTGGGGGCAAGCACGCCGCCCATCAGGGTGCGGTCAACGCCCCGGACGTAGTTGTTCTCCGTGGTTTCCAGCGCCAGGATGACGTCCTCCAGCTTTTCATCGAAAGCGTCAGTAGACGTGGGACCAACGTGGATGTTACCGGCAGCGGCAGCAGCGACCCAGGCCTCCGACCAGAACGCACGTCCGGTGTCTGCGGCCAGGGTCATTTCGTGATTCGCCTTGCGCTGGTTGACCATAGACAGCACGGAAGCGTCCAGGCCGAAGCGGTCAGCGTCAAAGCCGGAGACTTCCTCCACAATTTCCCGGTGGTTGTCCACGTTGACCACCACGGGCGGGACTTTAAGCCGCGTTCCCTTGTTCGCCGTCCGGGCAGTGCCGTATGCGGCGCTGGTAGAGTTGGTGTAGCGCTTAAACTCGTAAGAGCCTGCCTTCTGGGACAGGTTTGCGGAATTAGATTTGAAGCGAAAGACGTTGCTGTTCTTCTGCAGGTTGGCCACAATCCCGGCCTGAATCTTGTTCAGTTCCGCACGGGTGCTGCCGCTGGTGAAAATAGAAATTGCGTTTGCCATATGTTACTCCTTTGTGTTAAAGCACAATCGGGCGGGTGGGTTCCGTTTCCTGCGCCTTTTCTCCGGACGCAGGCGCCCCCGTCCCGTTCGGGGGTGTGGGAATGTCGAAAATGTAGGAATGGGACTTCTGCAGGGCTTTCAGCTGTTCCTCCAGCCCGCCGATTTCGTCTCCGGTAAAGTCCAGCTTTGCCCGGTCAAGCAGGGACGCGACCAGCTTTGCATCCTTGGCCTTGGCGGCAGTCAGCGCACCGGTGAGCCGGTAGTCGTTGTACTTGTCCGCACTGGCTTTCATGTCTGCATCGTATTTCGCCTGCAGTTCGTCCAGCTTCTTTTGCAGGTCGCCTCCGCCGTCCTTCTTCTCGTCCAGCTCTGCGGTGAGGTTGCGCACTTCCTCCGCCTTGGCTCGGAAGTCAGACTTTGACACAAAATTGCGGCCTATGTACTGCCGCACTCCTGCGTCTATGTCCTCGGTGTAGGCGTCTCCAAGAAGCTCTTTCAGCCACTCCATGTGTTTCCTCCTTTTGTCCCCAGGAATGGGGCTGCCGGTTTATTCCCTCGGCCCGGGTAATGTTTTCCGCCTGTTCTCCCCGGCGGCGGGCAATATAAAAGCGCCCTTTCGGACGCTGTTTATTGAATTTGGGCAACAAAAAAGCACCCAATCGGGTGCTTCTTTATTCGGTTTTTGCTTTTTCGGCGGGTATGATCTGCTCTTGTTTCTTTCTTTCAATCCACACCCCCCTGTATGGGGGTGACGTTATTTCTTGTCCGGCGGGTATGGCCTGCTCTTGAAGAACTTTGCCCAAAATGGGTTTTCCTTGTCGAACAGCGCCTTTTCTTCCGGCGTCAGATTGTGCGGATAATCTGCAAACAGATTATAGACTTTTTCTTTGTCAAAGCTGAAAAGATGGTAACCGACACGGTCAGTAATACGAACCCACCAAATCTTGTCTTTTTCCCTTCTGTGGTAGAAAGGATACTTTCCCATGTACTTGTCCATTTCTTTCGCTCCTCTCTTGCTACCTGTTCGTGTTTAAGTAACCAAGCAATTTCTCAAAATCCTTGTTCCCATTAAGCGAACGGCAGTCAATCAAAATGCTGGATATCTTGCCATCATTAGTTCTGCTGCAACCAAACCGGCTTCCCAAGGCACGCCGGTCCAACTTTTTGAAACCGTTTTCCTTTTCGTCCTGCAATTCCAGGTATTCAAACCCGCGCTTTCCTTGGCGGATGATGGTAGCGTGCCAGCCGGTGCACAAGTAGTACTCTTTGCCCGGTGAAACGCTTTTCAACAGCTCCTTCGCTGCTTCGAAGTCGTTATACCCTAAAACGATTTTACTTAATACGCCCGGCAATTTTGCAATTTCTTGTATGGTTTCTCTTCTTGAGAAAACGTCTTGGCTTTTCCCGCCGCGGTAATCCAACACGTCCAGCCCGTTCTTATTCCCGCAATATGCAAAAGCAACCGAAGAACACGAACCGGTTTCGTCATATTTGCCTAAACGGCCAATGATTTCTTTTTCCGTGAGGGGCTTCTCCAGCGGTTTTACCGGGATGTACTCCACCTGTTCGTTTGTAAGGTTTTCCTCTGCATCTGTTATTCTAACAAATCCAGGAGGCGGTGTCAATGCTTTTGGCGAAACTTTTTCCGTAAGCATCCCTTTGTCTTCCCAAAAGCCTTTTGTCGTGCCGTGCTTTTTCCGGAAGTCCCGCACCGCCCTGCGGTAGGAGGCTATGCTCTGGTACGGCATGGCGGCTCCGTACTTCTGCCGTGCAGCTTCAAAGTCACGCTGCTCCGCTATTATCTGCCGGTTGTATTCCTGCTGCTTTTTGTACCGTGCGAGGGCGGGGCTGTCCTGCTTCACCTTTGCGCTGCGGTTGCTTTCCTGCACCGCCTGCCGCATTTCCTCCGGTGTGTACTGCTCCGGATACCACGGTACCAGCGGGCATCGGCAATTGGGGTGTATGGTCTTGTAGCTGCCGGGGAAAAGGTCGGTCAGTGGCGGAAAGCGGCTGTCTTTGCCGGAGATGCAGTACACACGCCCGGAGCGGGATATGCACAGCTCACACCCCTGCGTGGTGGCCGGAACATACACATAATCCGTTCCGGTTTCCCGCGCCTGGGAAAGGGCGGTCATGTTTGCCGTTTCTGTCCGGGCCGTCCTGGCTGCCATGGTAGCATATGCTTTCAGGCTCATCCGTGCGCCGTTGGCATACCGCACCTGCGGGCCGTTCTCCGGCTCCAGCTCCTCCATCACCTTGTCCCGGACGGTTTCCATGGCCACCGGCTTGCCGCCGAAACTCTCCACCGCATGACGCACCCGCTCCATGGTGTCACTCTCGGCAAATTTCAGCGTGCTGCGCATTTCAGCGTAGGTGGTGGTGAGTGCAAGCGCGCTGCCATCGGATTTGGCTGCCGCCGCCTCCAGCGTGCCGGACAGGCTGTCCACCATCTTCTCCGTGGCCCCGCCAAGCCGTGCAAACAGGCCGGAGATTGCGCCCTGCACCTTCTCCAGGTATTCGCTGCGGCTGCGGGCCGGGACGCGCAGGATGCCCTCCAGCGCCGTTCCCAGGCGCTCCGTCAACCCCTCCAGGTTGGCCACAGACTTATCCGCTTTTTCCTCCGCCCGCTCAACCTTCGGCGGCTGCTTCGACGGTGTCGGCGTTTTCATTTGCGTCCTCCTGCATCATTCCACCCGGCAGGCCAAAGCCTCCGAATGCGCTGGCCCTGTCCGCTTTGTCATCCGCCGCCTCCTGCGCCAGCCGCTCCGCCGCTTCCTGCGTCATGCCGAAGCGGTATTGCAGCTCATGCGCCGGGGTGGTCATGCCGGCGTTCAACATCAAGGTGGCGTTCTCAATCTCCCGCCGCTCATCGTTGGGCAGACCGTCACACCACTCTATGGACAGGTCGCCCGGGGCAATGTCAATGCCGTCCAGCGCACATCCTGCGGCGATTATGGCTTTCACCCCGTCCTCAATTCCGTTGGCAATCCGCCGCACCTTGGACAGCGGGGAAACAAACGTTGCCTTCATGGTCTCCGTGGAGATGTTGGAGGCTCCTAGGGATGCGTCATAAACCGCCCCCATCTCGGTCACGGTTTTCAGTTCACGGAAAAGCATATCCAGCTCTGCAAAGGCAGCTGTCAGGTTGCCGTCCCACGTTACATAGGCGGGCGCTGCCTGTCCTTCCTCCTGTATCCACACATTTCCGCCGCCCAGGGCACCGTCTGTTTTAAGCTCCCACTTGCCCGTGCGCTCGTTCGGCGCAAAGGCGGATGCAGGGGCGCTCATGTCCGGGGCGGCATTCTTGTCCAGGATAATGGATATCTGCCCGATGCGCTTCCAGATTTCCGCCATAATCGGGTCAATTACATCATAGTCAGACCGGCCCCAGCAGCGGTCTGAGGTCTTGACCTGCGACAAAGGAAAGAGAGCCAGCCCGTCAAGGCCGTTCTCCGTTTCTTCTTCGCTTTCCAGGCGCTCTATGGTAAACCGCTTCTGCGCCGTCAGGATGCGCCCGTTTGTCATGTTTTGCACGTCCGCCGCCTTGCGTTCCGCCAGGGCATAGGTGCGGGTGGTGTACCGCCCGTCCTCGTGTATCTGCGCCAGCAGCTGCCAGCGAGGGGCTTCGCGGCTTCCTGCATTGTGCAAGGTGCAATGCACCATAGCCGTGATGCGCTGCTCGTCAAACGGGTCTACCACCTTGTAGCAGGTGGCAGGATTGTACAGCGTACAGCGGCTCCCGTCCTCGGTTGCGTAGACGCGGAACACAGCGTCCCCGAACCGGGAAAGGTCAATGGCTCCCTGCGCCAGCATGGACGTCCAGCCCCACCGGCGCAGCATCTCGTCAAGCTCCGCCTGCTTGTCGTCGTCCTCCACCTTAATCACCGGCGGCTCACCCACAAGCAGGTCTGCCACCTTCAGCGCCGTCAGACGGTAGTAGTTGATTTCCACGAACCGCCCAAACTCGCTCCGGTAGGCGGCCAGCGTCCGGTCTATCTGCACCCCCGCTTCCCGCAGCGGTTTCTTGTAAACCTCATAGCTGTCGCCGTCAAAGAGCAGCGCATTGTCGTTGGCGTCCTGGATGCGCTCCAGTTCGCTCTCCGGAGGGTACACCGCCCCGGGCCTCAGCCAATCCAAATTGTAGAGCATTGCTCACCTCCGAAAAGAAATAACGCCCGGGCCGTGCGGTTTGGAGAACTCCTCCACCGCATAGCGCATGGCGTCCATCAAATGGTTAAAATCATCCTGCGGGCGGTTCAGCTTCTTCCCTGCGCTGTCCTCCGCCCATATGTAGTTGCTTGCTTCCGTCATGAAATTCACGCACCGCGGATGCACGATGATGTGAAAGTCACTTAAAAAGTCAATTCCCGCCGTGATGCTGTCTTTGCCTTTCTGCGCCGGGCGCACATTCCATAACCCCAACGCTTTCAGGCGGTCGATGCTTTTCGGCTCGGCACTGTCTGCCGTGATGCGCTCTTTTGCATAGCCCATGGCTTTGACTTTTTCGGCAATGGCCTCATTTGTCATGCCACGCTCATACAGCTCATCAAACACCCACAGCGTCTTGGCCGTGGTGTCTATCAGCCCGCAAAACAGGGCGGTTGGGTCATTGACATACCCAAAGTCCAGCCCAAAGCAGGAACGTACAGAAGGCAACGCCCGCACCTGGTCAATGTCAAACGGCTTCTCCTCCCAGTTCGTGTACACCGTCCCCTCCGATACGCCCCATTCCCCCAGCCCGGCCACACGGTACCGCCGTGGGTTGTTCCTGGCCATGGCGTCAAAGTAGGCACGGTCTGCATCGGACAGCCATTCGTTGCAGGTGTAGTTTGTGGTTATCGCCAGCACTTCCGGGTCTGGGCGGTCGAAGAAACGCCGCTTTAACCAGTGATGCTCATTCCACGGATTAAATGTCACCGTGACCTGTTTCCACAGTCCCGGCGGACAGTCGCCCATCAGGCTTTCCACCAGGGCGTCAAAGGCGTCCTCGCTGGTAATCTCATAGGCTTCCTCCACCCACAGCCAGCAAAGCGCACCGTGTTCTACCGTGATGGATGTTATTTTCAGCGGGTCATCCAGGCCCCGGAAATATATCTTCTGCCCGGTGGGGCGGTAGGTAATCTCCAGCGGGCTTTCCTTGCAGTCAAACCAGCCGTCCAGATGCAGCTGGTGTATGGCCCATTTTATTTGCGCAAAGCAGGAATCGTGCAGCGTGCGGAACACCTTCCGCACCACCAACGCATTTGCCTGCGGATGCTTCACCAGGTTGACCACCAGCCACAGCGCCGTTGTGGTGGACTTCTTAGACCGCCGTGACCCTTTGCACACTCGGAACCGTCCACGCCAACGCCAGAATGCGCCGTAGCCACGGCCCACCACGTCCGGCAGGGAGACGTAATCAATCGGGGATTTCATCATCCCCGCCAATCACCACCGGTGTCTGCTCCACCTGCGCCTGCAGCTTGTCCACCGGCTTCTGGCCGGCGGTATCACGGACAAACTCCGCCGCTTTTGTGTCGCCGGTCAGCGCGCTTGTTATCTGCGCCAGCACAATGGCCGCCGCCAGCGACACCTTTCCGGCATCGTTGGCTTCTGCGATTTCTGCCAGCGATTTGAACTGTTCCGGCAGTTTCTGCGCCCCGTCCGTCAGCGGTATGGAAAGAAACGCTTGCAATATCTCCCGCATATCTCGTTGCTTGCGCTTTTTTTCCGCCGTGGAGAGCCCTCCCTTGCGCCCGTTCGCAGCTCGCTCTTCCTTGCTCAACCTGTCGAGGTTTTCCCGGTTAGGCATTGCCCTCCTCCTTTCGCCTTTGTTCGGCTTCCATTCTGCTGTTTTTCGGTTTGCGACGCCTTTGCAGCCCCAAAGCAGAAAAGCCGTGGCTCTCGCCATCGGCTCTTAAAATCCATTATAATGATACCACAGAAAAAAGGTGACATTCAATGACATTTTCAAAAAAACTTGCGTTTTTTCAAACTTTTTTTGCAAAACCCCTTTTCATGCAGTAAACCGCTCTTTCCAACGCAGTAGCGTCCGCACGTCCCGGTCAAGGCGTTCGGCCACAACCTCCCAGCACGGCAGGCCGATAACGTAGTAGTAGCGCATGGCGGCCCGTGCCTCCGGGTGCTGGATTTTGGCAATCTCCGCCTCTGCTGCCGCAGCTGCGTCCATGGCGGCGCCCAGGGCTGCGGCGTACCGTGTCAGCCGCTCGTCTTTCTTGTCAAGCAGCGTTTCCACCCGAAAGGTCGGCGCTCCGCCGTGCTCAAACGGCATCCCGTACCGTGGCGCACCGATAGAGTACAGTGTGCGGTTGATGTCCTCCAGCCCCTCGCGGATGCTGTTGGCCTCTTTCTTCGCCCTGCGGCACTCTTCCAGCGCCGCCCTGCTTGCCTTCGTCATGTTACCCCTCCCAAATCAATATTTGATAAAGCCGTTGCCATAAATCTTGTTCAGTTCGTCGAATACGTGCCCCATTCCTAGACCAGCTTTTGACGGTTGCCACACGCCGTTTACATACTCGCCGCCACCGATGCAATAAGCATATTGCTTCGGGTGCGTTTCTTTTAATCTCTCAAACCTGCTCACTTTTTCAAGGTGCGATCCGAAAGCGCAAAAAATGCATCCGGTTCTTTCGCAACCTGTAGTGCAAAGTTTCTCCGTTCCGCACTTTGCAAATCCATATTCTTCCATTCTTATTTGTTCTGGGTTTTCTTTGTATACAATGTTTCCGTAAACGGAAGCAATAGGAATATTGCTTTCTTTGATGTATTCAAGAACATCCTGCTCCGTCCAGAAGCTCATCGGCTTACTCATATGGTGTTTACTGTCGAAAGCGTTACAGCCTGTTCGCAACCACACCCTTTCTCTTTTCTTGCTTTCTGCCGCCATTAGAGCGGTAATCGGTTTTCTTCCCGTTTTTTTCACATAGTCATCTAATGGCTTTTCCTTCATGGCAAGACAGCACTTATCCGAACAGACAAAGTCCGCTTCAAGTATCGGCTTATATTTTGAATACATTGCTTTCTTAAATGAATTCGGACTTCCATTTTTATCAAGACCGTCTAAATAGTTATTCGCCCACACACTCCCCTTTTTCGCATACCACAAGGCAAGCGAAACTTCCTTGCTTATCACCGGATAGCCGTATTTTTTTATAACCTCGTCAAAGCGCATTTCCGGGCGAAGTATCGTCACATTGTCGAATTTTTTAACAAACTTCTGCACCTCGGGGTATTCAAGCCCGGTATTCACAAATACCGCTTCGATGTCGGGGCATACTTGACGGGCAAGGTGTAACAGAACCGTGCTGTCCTTGCCTCCCGAAAAAGAAACGTATACTTGACCGTCCCAATACTCATACCAATCGCGAATGCGGCGTTTTGTCATTTTGATTTTCGCCTCCAGCGGCAAAGACTGCATCTGCCGCAAATCATCAATAGTCCTTCGCAACTTTACTACACCTCCCGAATTTGCACATGATGCCGCCACAGCATCAGCTTGCGCTTGATGATATACTCCCGTGTCCGGACGCCTTTAACGTCCTCCACCACCACATCACCGGATGCGGTGGTGTAGACGAAATCCGCCACATATTCCACCGCCCGCTCCAGCGTTTTCCCGCTGCTGTCCTTCTGCGGCGGCAGCAGCTCAAAGACCGCCTGCCGCTGCAATCCGCAAATGCGCCCCGCTCTTTGCGCAGAGAGCAATTCCAAATATCGCCGCGCCTCTTTCCTGCTGTCAAAAGTAATGCCATACACGGTAGTGCGCTTTGCCCCGTATTTGCTCATTCCTGCCTCCATTAAATATCCATCGAGATTTGTAAAAACTCTTGCTTGCCTTTTCGGTTTACGCGCTTTTTTTGATTAAACGAAACAGTATTCCGATTTTTGTATGCGTTAACGATAACATCGCACCATCTCTCGCTTTTTTCCATCGCATAGCACGTCATCCCCAGTTTTTCAGCAACGAGCAGCGTTGTTCCGCTACCGGCAAACGGGTCAAGAACAATTCCGCCTTTAGGGCAGGCGACTCGGAGAAGCAATTCCAGCAACTGGTACGGTTTGCAATTCGGATGTCCGCCATGCCGGCCTCTGACTGTTGGGGTGGTTCTACTTGTTTTGATGACGTTTGTAAACGCAGAAAATGAGCAATCGAAAAATGCGCGGCTGGCAGCGGCGGAGTCTTTTCGCTGGTCGTAGTAGGCTTTTCGCTGGTCGTAGTAGGCTTTTCGCTGGTCGTAGTAGGCCGGGGCGAAATCTATTCCGTGCCGCGCCAAAGCCTCCCGCAGTTTTATATATGTTCCCTCCGCCGGAAACCCCCACTCGCTTTTTGACTTCCAGTGCGAAATGGCAGATGTACTCATTGCAACAAGTTCCTTCATCGTGAACCCTGTTTTTTCCAACTCTTTTGCAAAATACGCACGGAACGGCTCGTTCTCTTCGAAGAAATCGCTTGCAGTCCGCATCATGCTTATCGTTGGCTTTGCGGTTGTAAAGAAAAACAATTTTTCATCTGCGACAGGAAATTTTTTCATTTCAGGCGAACACATTCCAGGACAGTTTTCTTTGTCCCAGGTCAAAAGATTGCGGAAAAACAACTTCTTTTCTTTTTCCAGCGGTGCAAATACACCGTTCCATAAATCCAAAAGCCCGATGTCAGTTCCGAAACAATATATATTCCCTGGAATTTTCGTGTGTTCCAACGCTAATGGAAACCACTTTTTAGCAAATGCAACAATTTCATCGCGGTTTTTGTTGTCGCCCAAAACTCCACGGCTTTCAAAGCCCATGCCGTAGGGCGGGTCGCAAAACAGCAGATCCGCCGCAGCACCTTCCATCAGTTTTTCAAAATGCATCGGGTTGCTGCTGTCGCCGCACATCAGGCGATGCTGCCCCAAAACAACAAGATCTCCTTCTTTCACCGCATTGCCCTCGCAATCCGTTCTCTTCCGGCGGGGGTTTCCACCCATTCAAGCACCCGCTCTATGGCGCATTTAAGCCGATAGTCGGCGGTGCTGGTGCTGCCCGTCTGCTCAGCGAGTGCAATCTCATCCAGCTCCTGCCACAGTGCAGCCACCGGGATGCTGTCCAGCTCCCATCCACCTCCGGCGATATACTCCGCCTTGGTGATGTGCTCCGCCTTCTCCGCAGAGAACAGCACCGCCATCTTTTCCAGCGGTATGGCAAGCATGCTATAGCCACATTTCACGTATTCCACCGCCCCGTTTGCGCGGGTGAAGCGAAAATACGCTTCCTGCGTTTTCGACTTTTCTGCGGCATCGACCATGAGCAGCCGCTCATCCGCATAGTAGGGGCAGCATTCCCCCACCTGCGCAGCCGTCAGTCCGCACGGCTGATAGTGTATGCAGTGTTCGCAGTTCATACATTTTCCTCCACATACATATACGACTGCGGTGGACGGGTGACATGGTGACACCATCCGCTCCATTCTTCCCAGCAACGATAACAGTTCAAAATGTCATTGTAGGATTCGCCGCAATCGGTCAGTGCTTCGCCGTTCTCGTCTGTGGCGTCGTAACAGCAAAAATCCGTTTCGGTATCATGGCGCTTGTGCAGTCCTTCGTTGTACGCCCAAAACTCGCTCAACTCTTTCGGCTTGTCGTAGATTTTGAGGTCTGAGATATGCCAGCCGTACACCGTTTTCCCATTTTCGTATTCAGCAAGTTCTTCTCTTGAAAGGCAAGTATCTTCATCGTTGAAAAACGGATGAATATAGTCACACACAAACTCGCCGATAACCTTGCCGTTAGCTTTCCGAATCTTGCCGTCATGTCCGTGAATCTCAAGAAGTTGGTGCGGGTCTTTCGTGTCGGGCTTTGTGCAGTAGATATAGCACTTGAACGGCGTTTCGATTTTCGGGCGCACCTTACGCACCTCAACGCTTTTCAGGCCGGACGCTATCAGTTCGCACCACTTTGGGCGGGTGCTTATCAGTACAGCTTTCATTTCTCGTCACTCCAGTCTATCGCCTGACCGCAGGTCGGGCAGTGGTTATGCCTTTCGTAATCGACCTCATAGCTGTCTCCACAACACGGGCAAATCCATGTGTCGTAGATTATATTTCCGCTGTCATCATAGCCATCACCTTCAAGAGTCGGCATTTTCGGCATCTGTTTTTCGAGAGCTTCTTTGGCTTCTTCCAGCCACTCAAAATCGTCCGATGTGAATTGACAGTCATCAAAGAGTAAATCGGAACCAAGCACATCTTCGATACACTTTATTGCTTCTTCGTTTGTCATTGCTTCCCCTCTTTCTCCATCTTCTCCCCGCACCACGGGCAGAACGTGTATACCTCGCCAATCATGTACGCCACCTGCCCGCAGACAGAGCAGCGGCGGCGGTAGCTCTTGCGTGTGTACGGCTGCACGGGCAGCCACTGCCCGTGGTGTTTTGGCTGCTCTTGCGTGATAGCCGTTTGCGGCAATTTGCAAGCCCTTGTAGCCGCATTCTCTTTTCGGGTGGGTGTTTGTACCCCCTGCGCAGCTTCGTCCAACCACGGCCGTTCTAATGGCCCTTGCGGGCGTTTCCTCTGCATCATTCCGCCACCGTCAGCACAAGCTGCCCCTCTACGATGTCCGCACGGGTGATGCGCTGCCGCAGCAACTCCGCCTTTGCCCGCAGCGCGTACTTGTGGCCATCGAACAGCTGACCACGGTCCTCCGGCCGCTTGATGCAGATACGCTCCTGCTCCCCAAACAGCATCGTTACTGTCCTGACCGTCATGCGTTTTCCTCCTTCCAGTGCTCCACAAAGGCCTCCGTTACTCCTTTGGCGTTTTTTGCTCGCCCCACCCGCACCGTGTAGCCTGCTTTGATTAAAAGCCGCGCGATCTCCATCCGGTCGCTTTCGTTTAGCCCGTTGCGGGAAAAACTGCAAATTCTCTGTTTTTCCGTCACCTTTCCTCTCCTTTCCATGTTTGCTCGGTTCTTTCCAACGCCAGCCGCAATGCGGTTTCGGCGTCAAAACTCATCGGTCGGTGCGCCTTTTCCGCGCTTCGCTCCGTTTTCGGCGTTGCGCTATCTGCCTGTCGCCGGGTCAGCCAGCCGATGATAAAGCGCAGAATGTTGCGCTCGTTTTTCCCGGCCTGCGGGTTCGCCCGCAGCCACTCCGCCATAATCCGCAGTTCTTGCGGCACGTTGACCGCAGGAAAGGCGTCTTTCCATTTTTTCACCAGCGCGCTTGACGGCGTATAGGTGCGTCCTCCCATCAACGGCAGGGAGGTTTTCGCTCCATCATCATCGCCGCCAACGGCGGCCAACGCCCCATCATCGCGCGCGCAGGCGCAAGATGATGGTGTTTTTTCTCTTTTGGGTATTTTTCTTTGGACTTTCTCTTTTTTTTCTCTTTCTTTGG